>MDTG01229341.1_pt1 | contig 14763 bp, 11 predicted proteins | sample 811421 | NCBI WGS metagenome assembly MDTG01 (sample SAMN05326645, study PRJNA326480) | marine metagenome | isolation source: seawater | place: Pacific Ocean: South East | collected 2011
AAGCATTTATATTTGATTTGTCAATATAATTAGAAGCAATACTAGCTATACTACTACTGTCTAACCCTCCACTGAGTAATATACCGAAAGGAACGCCACAATTAAATCTAATTTTAATTGCATCATTTAGAATTTTTTTTAATTCTTTTTTATTCTCTTTGTAGGAATTTAGCGACTTAGTTTTTTGGAGTGACCAATACTTGTTTTTTTTAATTTTTTTTTCAGAAATAACTAGCTCACATCCCGGCCCTAACTTAGAAATATTTTTAAAAATTGTATTAGGAGAAGGGATATAGCCATATCCTAAATATTTGATTATTGAACTTTGATTAATTTTAACTTTTGTAAGGCTTTTAAAAGCTAATAGATCTGAAGAAAAAGAGAAAGAATCTTTATTGCTATGCCAATAAATTGGTTTAATCCCCAGCCTGTCACGTGCAATCCAGAGCTGCTTTTTTTCGAAATCCCATATTGCAAAGGAAAACATACCATTCAATTCTTTAACACAATCACGTCCCATTTCCTGGTAAAGCTGAACTATAACTTCAGTATCAGAAGATGTCTTAAATCTGTATCCTTTATTTATTAAAGTCTCTCTAAGATTTTGATAATTATATATTTCCCCATTAAATACTATACACGCTTTTTTATTTTGACTAAAAATTGGCTGATTTCCCCCTTCTATGTCAACGATTGATAACCTACGCATACCAAAACCGAATCTTTTTTCTTTAAAAAATCCTACTGCGTCAGGACCTCTATGTATCATTTGATCTCCGAGCTTTTTTAAATCATTTAAATCAATCTCTTTTTTTTGAAAATTTAAAATTCCAAATATTCCACACATATTTTATTTACTTAATTAAGATTGAATGGTTAATTGATAAAGGTAAATTCCCATAGTAGTTGATTTTTTTTCTAAAAGATTTTTTTTTGGTCCCATATGAAGGATGATGCCAATCTTTCTCATTTATAATCTGTATTTTATTTCTTGAACTTTTTAGATTTTCCGAAGAAGTTTTAAAATTAAATTTTGAATTATTCGAGTCCGGATCTTTTAAGAAATGTAAAAATACATTCACATCAATATTCCCACTTCCATCGATATCATCTGTAATTTCAAAGTGGTTTTCATAAAAATTAAAACTCCTTTTATGTTTAACTTTTTTCCCCTGTAATCTGTCAAAACCATTGTGTTTTAGAGTTAAAGATGCGTATCCGTCGAATTTCTTAAAGTCTAAAGAATATCTTATTTTTTGATAATCTGTAGGAAAATTATCAAAAGGACTCAAACAAATTGGTAATCCATCTATCTCCAAGGTATTATGAGAGAGAGATCTTAAAGATGAACTCTCTTTAGCATTCCCTGAATTTTTATAGCTCAATCTACCTTTATCAATTAAAATTTCTTCCCCCCTATAATAAAGTACTATAGATCCAAAATCCTGATGAGAATGGTTAGATCTAGTATAAGATTCTTTAGTCAATGTACGGAATATTGCTGTCCATTCTCCCCAATTTATTCTATACCAACCACTTTTAGGAAAATTAAAATAAAAATTTTCTAAATTTTCTTCTTGAATAGAGATATCTCTAAAGCTAGGAAATTTTACTGCAATGTTACTCCAACTATAAACATGTGGTTTTTTAGATTTATTTTTTCTCCTTTGATAAGGCTTAGAAATTCCTATAACCCAATTGGGTTCAAAATCTGGTGAAATGTCTCCAATTAAAGGTAACTTAATTTGATTGTCTTTTTTGATCAAAAAAAAGTTGCATTTTTTTAACATTCTCTCTAGTGTAGGTTGAATTGAAATTTTAAAAGAGTAATCCCTAAACTCAACTGAAATAAAATATATTTCATAGAGCCATCTTGTAAATAAAAAATGATAATGCGATGAACCTTCCCTTAAAAAACCTTCTTTAGTAATTAATGTTTTTAATCTTTCTTTTATTATTTTTTTTGAAAGTTTTTCTAATGATTTAATTTTAAAAATTTTTGATATATAAAAAAGTGCTCGGGCATTATTAAAAAGATGATTCCCAGTTAAATCTTTTTCATAATATTCCAATGCTTTAATTAATTGCGATGCATCGCTTAAAATAAATTGGTTAAGGTCTAGCGGTAATGAATTCCAATTCCCAGTTATTACTCTTGTAAATAGTAATGAATTACAAATTCTCTCACCTAACGAATAGCTGTCATTAGTTCCCTTTTTTTTATTACTATTTTTAATCCATGACCTCATTAGGTTAACTCCCCATTCAAATGATGGTAATTTTTCTTCTCCTGAAATTGAATATAGTAGCCAGCTCCATCTGTAAATTGATGAATTGATTTCTTCATCAACAAAGTTTTCCTCCCAAAGGTTTTTTTTATTAATTAAAAGAAATGTTGAACAGATTTTCAATTTGGTAGGACCAAAATCAATATTAGATTTTTTGTAATTTTCTTTTAAAATTATTTCCAATAATTCATCATTACAAATCTTTGATAATATCTTGATCTCCTCTGGGTAATAATTTTTTTTGATTCTTCTTTTTAAAAAAAAATAACTTTTATTTAAGAAGAAAAAAATTGTAGAAAAAAAATTTAAGAACTTAAAAGTCCATTTAATAAAATTTATCTTCTCTTCTTTACTATGAAATAACATAATCACATTTAAACTGTTTTACAGTGTGCTTTCATAAACGCTCAAAAGTTTTTTGCAACTTGCTTCCCAAGTAAATTGCCTGGCATACTTCATTCCTTCTAACAAGTCCTCTTCATTATAGCCATTATTTGCTAGATAATTCATTTTGAATAGCAACTCACTTTTTTTGTATGGTGAGAAATATTGAACATAGTTTTTACCCAACTCCATTGAAACAGGAATATTCGATGATAATATTGGAGTCCCTAAAGCTAGGCCTTCTAATAATGGGAAATTAAAACCTTCATTTAATGATGGGATGATTATTGCTCCTGCAGACATCATTTTTTGAATGAGTGTATCATTTTGTACTAAACCGTAATCAATAATATTTTTATCAATTTTAAGCTTTTTGTATTTAATTGCTTCATGATTTTTTGATGTGCTGTTTTCGCCAAAAACTTCTAGCGTCCAATCTTTATTAACTGATATAAACTCTGAAAAAGTTTCAAGAAGAAAGTCAAAATTTTTATATGAATTTCTACCTCCTATGAATACAAAATTTTTCTTTTTATTTCTGACATAATCTGTTTTTAAAAAACTGCTGTTTAGGCCGTGATATATTACTCTTATTTTTTCCCCATATCTAGGAAAATATTTAATGATAGATTTTTTTGAAGTCTCAGAAACGGTGATAACTACATCTGATTTTTTTAAGGAGTTCCGTATAGATAGTTTTCTGTCATAAAAGTCAATATTTTTTTTAAATTTTTTTGATTGATCCCAAAAAACCATATCGTGGATAGTTGTAACAATCTTGCAGCCTTTTACTTTTAAAATTGGATTGATGTAGTCTGTTGAATGGAATATAAACTTTTCTTTATTGATTCTTTTTTTTAACATAAAGTATAAAACAAATGATCTATAAAAAGAAAAAATCCAAAATTTTTTTTCAAATTCTTTTGGTATTAGTTTTATTGTAAATTTATTGTAAAAATTCTTCTTGATTAACCTCAGGTTAGCAATATTTTCTGAGTCATTAGCTATAAAAATAATGTCAATTTTACTTGATATTTTGAATAAAATTTCATCCCACATTCTTGATATTCCTCCAAATTTTTCTCTATAAAAAATTATCAAATCATAAACTACTGAAATTTTCTTTTTATTTTTTTCCACCCAAAAATTTTATCATTTTATTTTTTATAAATCGCCCTGGTTTTTTAAAAAAAAATTCCTTCAAAAAATGTTTTATTTCAAATATTTTCCAAAGAGCTTTCATTTTAAAAATTGCGTAGTTTTTATTGTTAATCAGTTTAAAACTTGTTATCTCTTTAAAATTAATAGAAACTACACTCAATATATTTTTGTAAGGTCTCATTGTTGAATCGCTCATAAAATCAATTTTTAATCCTGAACGGTAAATAAGTTTTGAGAGATTCTTCTTGTTGAAATAATAAAAATGTCCAGGGTCGAACAAATGTCCCCAATCTTTACCATCACTATAGGGATTATTAGCATTTGGTACTTCGATTATGATTTTACCAGATTCGCTTAAAAATTTTGATAGGTCAACTAAAAAATTATTAGGGTATTTTATATGTTCCAATACATGAGTTAATACAATCCAATCAAAAGATTCCTCTAATTTTTTATTTTTTTTTTCATTTACCCATTCATTGAAAAATTTGTTTATTACAGTTATGTTTAGGTATTTTTCTAACCAACTTGCTGCTATAGGGTCAGGTTCAATTGCTTTAATTTTTAACCCCATTTTGCTAAATAAATGCAGCATAGATCCTGAGCCTGGCCCTATCTCTAACAAATTTTGACCCGCCAAAAAATTAAAATTATTATTCTTCAAAATATTTATCCGGTGTTTTGATGGAATCAGCATTCTATTAAAAATAATTGAGTTGTCTGCTTGATAATTTTTTGTATTGTAAGACTCTTTATAATACCTACTAAGCTGCTTTTGAGTAAAGCAAGATTCATTTCTAATTAAAAGACATTTTTTACATATTTTAAAGTTTTGAAACACCTTTTCTCGTTTTACTCTCCTGAAATTTTGCCAATGATTGGATTCACATGAAGGACAGTAATTCATATAATGATATTTTTATTTGTTAGTTTTTTAGAATTATTTCAACAAAATCTTGAGCACCCTTTAAATTTATTCTGGAAAATAGATCCATTTGAAAATATTTTCTGTCTGAAGATTTATAGGAAAGGTTACATTGATCCCATGCTATTTCAATAGTTTTAGAATTTATCCCTATTCCTTTTTTTTCAATATTTTCAGCATTAAATCTCATCTCATTATTTTGCTTTTCATAAAAGCAAAACATTGGTACAGAGTAATTGATGCAATCTGTCACAGTACCTATCCCTGGCCTTATGATTGCAGATTTAATTGATGAAAACATATCATCATTATATTCGGCAGGTAAAATCCAATTGGGCATTTTAGTATGATATAATGATGGCTCTATAAATATTTTATTGAAATTAGATTCTGATTGAATATCCATTATTGATGAGATAAAATTTTTTGTTTGATTTATTGATTGACCCCCTTTACCACAAGAAATTAACAAATTCTCCCTTTTTTTTTTCTTTTGAATTTTATCAAAAGAGAAAAGACCTATTTTAAATAAATTAGAATACTGTCCTATGTAATCTGGTGCAAAAAAGCAACTTGAAACAACTTTAGGCTTAATTTTAAAAATCAATTCTTCGTAATAAGTTTTTTTGCTGGAAGGAAAATCTTTTAATGCTTTATGCCAAAAAAATGACCCAGAGATCCAAGCATCTTCTCTTATTTCTAATATTTCTAATAAATTATCAGAAATTACATGATCAAATTTTTTGAGCGTTGGGATTTTATAAATCCATTCTTTCGATTTAAACCCCTGAGCATTTTGATATTTAATATCACTTTTTGTATTAAAGTTGTAGAAAATTGGAGGATTAATCTTTAGGATTTTTGATAAAATTCTGATTTTTTTTTCTTGTGCAAATAGAGTTGGGATTATACCTTTTTGTTTAAATGCTTCACTCAAACATAAAAGTCTCTTAATATGTCCATAACCATTGGAACATGCTATTAAAGCTATCTTTGGATTTCTCATTACTAAGGTGAAATATAGCCCATCGTTGAATAAGTTAATCCGTCGATTTGCTCGATTTCTGTTGGATTGTATTGAGACCAACCATCAAATAATAAACAATGGTTGTTTTTAAATTTATTAAAATCTATTTCTGAATTTTTGATGTGATTATTCATTATAATAATTGCATCAAGCTCTCCGAATCTTTTCTCAATATTATCAATATAATTATAACCTATACTTTCAACTACTTTTTTGTCAACAATGGCATCCCATACATAAACTTTATTAACTAGTGGGATTATATTTTTTATTAATTCCAATGAAACTGAGCTCCTTATATCATTAGTTTCTGGGATTCCCTTAAATGCTATTCCAACAATTAAAACATTGAAATCAGTTAATTTCTTACTTGTCTTCTTAGAATATTTTTTTAAAATCTTTAAGGGATATTTTGAAGCTTCTTCATTTGAAATACGAGACATCTTTCCAAATTTTACGATTGTATCTACTCCTTCAAAAGACGAATCATAAAGCAAAGGATCTTTCGTGAGACAATATCCTCCAACACCTGGACTTGGTAGAGGAATCGGATTCCTTGAATAACCTTTATTTGCCGCAATAATTAATTCATGAGTATTTATATTAAATTTATCTGCAAGCATTGATAGATTATTGGAAAAAGCAAACGACAAATCCCTAAAAGAATTATTGGCTAGTTTTACTAGCTCAGCAGCTTCAATTGACGGAACTTTTACAACCGTTGAAGTTAGTCCTCCCCAAAAATCAATAGCTTTTTTTGTGCACTCTTCCGAATACCCACCAACTATTTGTGGTAACGAATAAAGCTCCTGCATGGCATTACCCTCAATTGTTCTTTCAGGTGTAAAAGCTATATGGAAATCTTTTCCAACTTCTAAAGAAGACTTTTTTTCTAAAACAGGTATAACCACTTTTCTTGTAGTACCAAGTGGCACAGTAGATCTTAACATCACTTGGTCACCTTTTTGTAATATTTGGCCTATAGAATTTAATACTTGAATTAAACTCTTTAAATCAGGTAATGAAGACTTATTAATAGGTGTTCCAACAGCAATAATATGTATTTTAAAAGAGTTATTAGTAATTAAAGAATTAAAGCTAACTCTACCTTTTGATTTCATTAATCTAATCGTCTCCTTTAGTCCAGGCTCATGAATATGTATTTTATTTTTATTCAAACGTTTTATTAAACTTTTATTAGAATCAATCCCGGTAACTTTATGGCCTCTATTTGATAATGCCCCTGCTAAAGTTAATCCTACGTATCCCAGTCCAAAAATGACAACTTTTTTAAATTTTGTATCCCCTGATTTAATCAAATCAAAATAGTCTACTACACTGAGTAATTTTTTTTCTTGGTCAACAATTGGAATAAATCGAATCCAATTTGAATTATGCTCCTCAGATAACTTTAATAGCCTATTAATTTCATTTAAATAATTACCCTTTTCTAAATTATCGAAAATTAATATTGGATTTTTTTTCATAATTGAGGAAACTGGGTTCCTAAAATCCACCCCCTTAACATAAGCCCTTCTTATATCACCATCAGTAATAACACCTAATACTTTTAGTCCCTTATCGACGACTACTGCAAAACCTGGGTATTTTGTATTTTTTGAGTTTAATGAAATTACTCTAATAGTCTCATCTATTGAAATTTTAAGACTTAATAAAATGACATCTTTTGACAAATTACTTTTTTTCATTTTAATGGAGTATCTTCCCAATTATTTATCATTTGGTTTTTGTTAGTAGGACATTGACTTCGAATACTTGCAAATCTTCCCCTATAATAATTTCTGTTCAATAATTCTTCCCGAGTTAAATCCCTCAATTCACTTCCTTTCATTATCGCCCAATTCTTTAATTCATAATCTAAACTTTTTAATTGATCATTTGTTGACAGTTTTGAAAATTCAACTAACTCATTCAATTGTTCAGAATTTATTGATACAGGGCCATCCTTTGTTTCATTAGGTTCTAGAATAGTAAAGTGTCTTTCGATCACATTGGCTCCAAGAGCTAATGCAGCTTTAGAAGCTATTATCCCATCTCTTTCAACCAAAGAATGATCAGAAAATCCAATATTTGGAGTGAACTTTTTTAACCAATTTATTCTATTTAGATTCATTTCATTCAATGGAGTCGGATAATTTGTTATGCAATGTAAAAAATGGAACTTGCATCCCTGTAAGATTTTTGCAGCATACTCAATTTCATTATCAAAAGTTGCTCCAGTAGAAATATAAATTTCTTCAAACTTTTCCGATAACTCCCTTAATAAAGGAAAAGATGCACAATCATAACTCGCAACTTTAATAGTTCTGAAACCAAGGTCATATAACTTATCAACATCAGATCTTACGAAACATGTCGTCAATGGAATTAAATTATTTTCCTTACAAAGATTGATAAATTTAATGCATTCATCATCTGAAAGTTCTAATTTACTTAATCGTTCAAATTCATTAGAAAATGGTCTTTTGATTGCCATTCGAGTTCCATCCACAATAACTCCTTCCTCAAACTCTGGTCTAAAAGTTAAATTTTTTGGTGAAATAGATTGAATTTTAGCATGTGTTGCTCCACATTTCGATGCAGTTTTTACCATTTGAGATAGTAATTTATAGTCCCCATTATGATTCTGACAAAATTCTGCTATTATTGAGATCATTTATTTAATTTTTTTATAAAATTTTTGAAATTTTTAAGTGCAAACATATCTGCTTTTTCAACACTTTCATAGGTTGATCCGCCTATGTGAGGTGTAATAATTAAATTATTATTGCTTTTTGAGTATTCAATTAACCTATTTACTTTTTTGTCTATAATTGATTTTTCGTCTTCAAGAACATCAAGAGCAGCTCCTAAAATTTTCCTTGCTTTTAATGCATCAAGTAGAGCTTCGCTTTGAATTATGGATCCTCTAGAAGTATTTACAATTATGGAATTATTTTTTAATAAAGCTATCTCCTTATAACCTATCATATGATGAGTTTGCTTGGATAAGTGCACGTGCAAAGAAATTATATCTGATCTAGAAAGTAATTCATCTAGTGATTTTACTCTTTCAATTCCATTTATAGTGTTAAACTCCGTTTTGGGATCAAAAAAAATTACTTTCATTCCAAAAGATATTGCCATAATTGATACTTTTTTTCCCAACCTCCCATAACCAACAATTCCAAGAGTCTTACCAAACAACTCGAATCCTCTATAGTCCCCAGGATCCCAATGTCCTGATTTTACTGATAAAAATGCTGAAGATATTTTTCTATACAGTGATAGCATTAATCCAAAAGTTAATTCTGCAGTTGCGGGTAATTTTTCTAAAAATTTTTTGCTTCCTCGCAAGTGAAAAACTTTAATTCCGAGTTCTTCTGCTGATTTAATATCAATATGATCTAGACCTGTAGTTGGACTAATAATAGCTTTGAGGTTTTTATTAGATCTCAACAAGGCTCCATCAATTTTGGTATTAAATCGAATTAGAGCTGCGTGGAAATATTTTAATTGTATCTCAAATTCTTTTTGAGTCATTTTTTTTGTCTCTAAATAAGATATTGTAGAGGCAAAATTCAGCCCATTAGTGCTAAAACTGTGTGGCTCTGGACATAAAATTTTTATCACGTTTCTAACTTTCTATAATCGCTCTAGCTACAAGTAAATCTAGTTTGCTGTCAATATTAACTGAATCATAAGAATTCATTTCATAACCAATGCATTGTTTACCTACAAGGGTTTTCTCTTTAACCAAAACATCCCTCTTAATCAAATATATTGATCCATTTCTAATATAAACATTAGGAAGTTTTTGTCTTGGCCTCATGTCTTCAAAACCTTGATCTATATAATTAACCAGTTTTTTACCCTCTAACCTTTTCATCCTAAATGGATGATAACCGTCTACATTTACTATTGAAACAATTGAGTCACATTCATTTGATTTTAGCATTGAAATACACTCATCTATGTGCTTTGATTTTCTAAATGGAGAAGTTGGCTGAAGCATCATAACAAAATCATACTTTTTTTTTGAAAAGTTTTCCATAAACTCAAGAGCATGAATTACAACTGATGCAGATAATGCGTTATCAGTTGATATTTCTTTTGGTCTTATAAATGGAACTGTAGCACCATTTTTTTTTGAATATTCGATTATTTCTCCATCATCACTACTAACAATTAATTCAGTTAAAAATTTAGATTCTAAGGCTTCTTTAATCGAATAATGTATTAAAGGTTTACCGTTAAGATCTGACATGTTTTTTTTAAATATAGATTTAGAACCACCTCTAGCAGGAATAACACCTAGTACTCTCATAAATTAAATTTTTTATATACTTTAAAAAGATTTTCAATATCTGACGAACTGTTTTTATAAAAACCTAAATAAGTTTTAAAAACTCCAGATTTTAAAGCCTTATAAACCAATAATAGTTTCTTTATTAAAAGTGCCAAACGAAGTGGAATTTCAATTTTCAAAGGAAAATATTTTTCCCAACTTACGTTTATTTCGTGATCTTCATCCTTAAGTTGTGAATGAATATCCTCAGCAATTAATTTCGAGGAAAAGAGCTTATTGTTCCAATTATAAAGGTCGTTTAAAAGTTTTTTTGAATCAGACTGATAGAATGTTTTTTTCTTAATCGATTCAATTAATTCTAATAATTCTTTTTCGGATTTAGGCTGTAAATAATTTTTTACAAATGTTTTAAATCCGCTTGCCTTTTCAGAAATATGTTGAAACAATATTTCTTTTTGAATAAGTCCAGCTATAGATATAACAGGTTTGTTTAATATCAATGATTCAATGCCCACGGTTGACCAACAAGTAATAAGAACATCAATTTCACACAAAAATTCAGGAAGAGTTTGTCTTGTTTTAATTTTTATTTTCTCAGGAGATAATTTTTCCAAAAAGAAATACTCTTTTGGACTTTCAAATGGACTTGGTCTCAAAATTACGTGCCCGACACTTTTTTCAATACATAACCTCACCACTCTCATCATCTTTCTCAAAATTATATGATCTCTCCAGACTATATCTTCAAAATGTCCTCCGTCTCTAGTAATCGGAAAATTCATCTTTGGATTAAAGTTATAGTACACTTCAGCAAAATTTGGATGCCCATAATAGGTGCTTGTTGATTTTGCAGAGAAAGCAATTCCAATTTTAAATGATCCCTTTTTACTCTTTGAGATATTTTCTATTAAATCAGCATTTTTATAAATATCTAATCTCGGACTTCCAATTACACTAAGCTGATTCTCTTTAAATAATCCTGAATCTAAAAGCCATTTTTTTGAATTTTTATTCCATAAATAACATTTATTAATCCATTCTACAGAATCTAATTTCCAATAACCTCTCCCCATAAAAACAGATAACATTGTTTCCTTAGTTTGATGACCTCCCTCGCCAGGAACTATAAAAACTTTACATACAAATCCCGCCTGCTTTGAAATATAGTTGTCAGCTCTTGCAGCAATAAAAGCGTGTGGTTTGAAAATTCTGAATTTAACATCCGCATCTTGAGAATTACATATTTTAATGAAATAACCTAAATTTTCAAGTTCATATTTTAGTAATCGTATACCAAGTAAGTCTCTTTTTGAATTGTCATTATATATTAAAATTCGCTTTTTTTTCATGTATGTTTATTTCTTGATGATATTGACAATGGTAAAACTTTTTCGTATAAATTATAATTGTCAATTTCTGACGATTCTCTGCTCAGCAAATATTTTTTTTGTTTTAAATATTTTTTGTATTTAAAATTTTTAAGTAATGTGTGATAAATATGTAAAGGATAATAATGTATGCTATAGTTTATAAAATCAACTATCCCTCTTCTGAAGAAAACTGTTTTGTTTTTCTTTATTATATTCTTAGAGTTATTATATTTTATGCAGTAATTGCGACAATTTTTAAATCTGTCAAAATTATTTAATTTTAAAATAGCTCCTCTTAGATTATGTAAATATGGTTCTTGATAACAGTTAGCATGTAATAATGAATGATCTGGGTCATATTGCCAGGGTAATAATGAAAATCCTGATTTTTCTCCAAAATGATTGATACAATTTCTCATATCAGAGTAAATATTAAAAAGTCCCCTTGGGACCCTTTCGTCCATCAATACCCCCAACATATAATGAATTCCTCCATAGTTAAAGAAAATAGGATTGAACGCTTTAGGGTTTTGATATTCAAAAATTTTAAACTGTTTACATAAATTGAGATTTAAAATCATAAAGTGATCGTCAAAAAATGGTACATATGACCCATAACTAATTTCTAGTCCACTATTTATACCAACCCTTAATGAGACAGCACTATTCAAAACTTTTTTTTGCTCTAAGACTTTTCTTAATTTAAAAATATCTAAAACCCATGAATCAGCATTAGTGATAATAACAAAATCAGCTTTGTCCCCTAAGGAAACTTCATAGGCTTGTTTAATTCCATTCATTACACGTAAAACACCCTTATATTTATCATGAAATTTAATTAACCTGTTGTTTTCATCAATTTCTACATCAAAATGATCAGCGACATATTTAAAATAATCCGGGATTTTAGGCGGTTTATATCCACCTTGTGAGTAAATTTTTAACTGATGGAATGTTTTTGCCTCTTTATTTAAGTTGTAGATTATTTCAGAACCTAGCAAAACATCAGAATAATTATCCCAAACATTCCAAAAAAAATTAAGCTTCATTTTTAAATTTTTCTAACTCTTCGGGTGTTCCTAATATTTTGACTGAATCATTTGATAATATCATGACGCTAATTTGCTCGTTTCGAGATATTAATTCGTTGTAAATAGGAGCAATAAATCTTTCCATATCATCAGACCTGTTTTTGGAATAGAAATTATTGTAACAATATTGGAATTGTTCAAATGATTTAAAGCCATACAATCCAACAGAAGCAAGTTCTGAGATTATTTTTTTTTCTTCAATTTCAATTACATTTTTATTACCATCTAATTTAACAAAGCTGAAATTTTTTGATTTTGATTTAAAGCATGGAATACAAGCATTTTCTTTAAATGATGAAAAAGTTAAAGCTTCTGGATTGATATATGTATCAATGTTATAGATAATTATGGGTGCTTTTATTGACTTAATTTTAGATTTAGCTTTTAAAGCAGTAGTTGCTTGACCGTTTGTAATTTCGTCTAATTGAATTAAATCCCAATTATGAAAATCCAATCTTTGCATTTCATTGATTATAAACTCTTTAGATTTGTTAGATTTTAGACAAATAAAAATTATAAATATTTTTTTGTCAAAAAAATTTTTGAAACTACTTATTGACCAATTAAAAAGGGTTCTTCCTTTTATTCTAATTTCATATTTAGGTATAGAAAATCCTTTTTCTTTAAATCTATTTCCACGACCAGCCATTGTAATTATAATGTTTAGCAAAGTATCTTATTATATAATTTACTCAAAATCAATATCCCCTTCGCAAGGAATGCAATTTGAGATTTTGGTTTATCATTATGAAGAGGAACCATACTTAAAAATAGTAAACCTTCAATGAGTTTAATTTGATAATAGAATTCATCAGTCGATTTAAATCCTTTTTTATAGATTTTTTTTATTTCGTTATGTTTTTTTTTCAGGTTCGGTTTTAATAGTAACTCTTTTTGAGACAACCATTTTAATTGAAATAGTCCATTCACAAAAAAATCATAATCTCCCAAAATACTGTGCTGTATCTTAGCGTAATCATATCTTATATCTCCATAAATATCCAATTCACCAAATGAACCTCTTGGATCTATTGTTCTAATTATTCTATTCTTCTGGTCATATAATATATTACTAAAACATAAATCGCCATGAATTAATGATACACTGCCTTTATCAAAAAGCTCAGTGGCATTTATTAGATCAGGGATAATGTCAATTGTTTGAGGAATAGATAAACACTCCGTATCATTAATTTTTATTGGAAAATTAAATGGTTTAAATAATTCTTTTGAAAATTTAATTTCTTTTAACCTTTTTAGAGTTTTTTCTAGATAGATTGACTTTTGAGCCTTTAAAATATCATCATTTTTCAAATTGGGATTAATTTTTTTCATTTCATTGATTATAAAATGCAAGTCTTTAAAAAAACATTCCCAATTGCCATAATTCCAGGAACCAAAAAGATAAATATCACTAATGACAGGATATCCATAATACTCCATCTTTATAAAAGGATCATCCTTATCAATACTAAAATCATAAATTCTAGGTGAGAGATATGCTAATTCATTAGGAAGGTTTCTATACCAATTTATTTCATTAATTAGTTTACTTTTATTTGTACTTTTCTTGATTAATAAACCCCTTGATTCATCAATTGAAATAGAATTAAAAATCCTTTCTCTCTTGTAGAAATTTCTTCTTGTCTTGTAATACGTGTCTAAGTGTCCACAATCAAACCATTTTTCTAATTCGATATAAGACTTATCCGACCTATTTGTTGAATTAAAGTATTTTTTAATAGCTAGGTAAAAGGGGTCTATGCCGCTTTCTTCCTTTTTTTTCAATATCTCTGAAAGGATATTCCTAAACTTTTCAATTCTGGTTATTATAAAAATACCTGTGAAAATTTTGTAAGTAGTGTTAGAATTACCATCATTAAATCTTTCACTAATTTGATTTATATTATGTTCGTCATCTAACTTGAAAGTAGTCCACCTATATCTTTCATCGATTTTTGAAAAATAAATAGTATCATTTTCTACTAAATTAAAATCTGATAATGTATCTGCAAAATTTATTACTAATCTTTCTATCTCCTTTCCGACTTTATTCAAAGATTCAAATATGGTATTCCCAAGTGTTGAACTATCTTGAACTTGAACTACAGTAAATTTTAAATCATTTATTGATTCTACGTAATCTATAATCTCATTTTTACTTTCTTGAACAGAAACTAAAACTTTGAATTTATTTTTTTTATAAAA
>MDTG01323523.1_pt1 | contig 14763 bp, 16 predicted proteins | sample 811421 | NCBI WGS metagenome assembly MDTG01 (sample SAMN05326645, study PRJNA326480) | marine metagenome | isolation source: seawater | place: Pacific Ocean: South East | collected 2011
TCAAAGAAGAATTTCCCTAAATTAAAAATTTTAACTGGTGATACTATAAGGGATAAGAATGGACTAGCTCTTTCATCTAGAAATTCTTATTTAAATAAAAATCAAAAAAAAATGGCTTCTTGTTTTTTTAAAACAATTAAAGACATAACGAACTTATATAAATATCACCATAATCTAGATGAAATTATTACAGATGTTAGAAAAAGTTTAATTCAAACAGGTATTGAAATCGAGTATTTAGAAATAAGAGATTGCGAGCTAAATAAAGTAAACTATCCGAATACAAAAATGAAAAAAGTTTTACTAGGTTCCATCAAAATAGGTTCTACAAAATTAATAGATAATATTGAATTTTATTAATGTTTTTTTTCCCTCTTTCTGATCAAAATCCAACCAAAAATAAACCTATTATTTGTTGGATCATAATTACAATTTGTATTATTTTGTTTTTTTGGCAACAAACTTTATCAAATGAAAACCAAGGTAAATTAATTTTAAGTTTCGGAATGATTCCCTCTGTAATATTTGGTTTCAGAGAACTTTCATACGAATTAATTCTAATACCTTCAGAGCTAACAATATTTACTTCAATTTTCTTACATGGTGGTTGGATGCATTTAATCGGTAATATGATGTATCTATATATTTTTGGTGACAATATTGAAGATTGTATGGGAAAATTCAGATTTATAATTTTTTTTGGTTTATGTGGTGTTCTTGCTGCACTTTCACAGTCCTATGTAAATATACAATCTCCTATACCAATGATAGGAGCTTCTGGAGCTGTTTCAGGTGTTCTAGGAGGTTATTTATTACTTTTTCCTAAAGCTAAGATCAGAGTATTTTTCTGGTTTTTGATATTCATAAAAATTTTTAATGTCCCCTCATTAATTGTTTTAGGTGGTTGGTTGCTCATTCAATTTTTTAGTTTTGATCTGAACTCCTCAGATAGTAATATAGCATATGCCGCACATATTGGAGGATTTATATCAGGAATGATTTTTATAAAAATTTTTAAAAAAAAGGGTTATAATAATTTAAGTAAATTGAGCAAAGGATCTGTTCCTAAAAGCAGTTAATTTACTACTGCTCCAGACCCACCATTATTTTTTATCGCTCTTAAAACCTCAGTCAAAGCCTCATTAACAATTCCAATCTTTTCTGACCTTAAAACTATTGAAGTTCCAAAACCTTCCGGCTTAAAATAAGGATATGATCCTATTTTTAAACCCTTATGTTTTTTTTCAATTGTTTCAATAGCATTAGCAATTATACCTTCACCTAAATTACAAGTTATTGTCTTTGAAATTAAAATTTTACCACCTGACAATTTATCTCTAATAGAAATAAACATACTTTGCATAATTTTCGGCACCCCAGCGAAAACAAATACATTTTCAATGTTAAAGCCAGGTGCAGCAGAAACTGGATTGTCAATTAATTTAGCTCCCTCAGGGATTATTGCCATTTTTTGTCTTGCTTCATTAAACTCAATTTTTGAATTTTCATAATGTTCAGTTAACCTTCTCATTGCTTCATCATTTTTTTCTAAGTTTAAGTTAAATGCTAAAGCTACAGATTCTGTAGTAATATCATCATGTGTTGGGCCAATGCCACCACATGAAAAAACATAGGTATAAGTATTTCTATAATTGTTAATAGTGTCTATTATTGTTTGCTTGTCATCTGAAATAATCTTCACTTCTTTTAATCTTATACCAATTAAATTTAATTCATTAGCAATCCAATTTACATTTAAATCCTTTGTTCGGCCTGATAATATTTCATCTCCAATAATAATTATCCCTGCAGTTGAAGTCATTGACAAAACCTTTATTAAAAATATTTATTTTATTATATTTATAAAATAGAATTTACAAATTTTTTAAAAATTAGTACATAAATAAAATGTCAAATGTTATTTTACATAACAAACAAGATTTTAAAAAAATGCATAAAGCAGGCAGATTAGCTGCTGATGTTTTAGATTATATTACAGACTTCGTTAAAGCAGATATTACAACTGAATATCTTGATAAACTTTGCCATGACTTTATTATAAATAACAATGCAACTCCTGCACCACTTGAATATAAGGGGTATCCTAAATCAACCTGTATTTCTGTTAATCATGTTGTATGCCATGGTATTCCTGGTAATAAATTGCTACAAAATGGGGATATCTTAAATATTGATATCACCGTAATTTTTGACGGATGGCATGGAGATACTAGTCGAATGTTTTTTGTTGGAGAACCATCAACTAAAGCTAAAATATTAACAAGAGTTACATATGAATGCATGATGCTTGGAATAGAGGAAATTAAACCTGGAAAAACTTTAGGTGATATTGGACATGCTATTCAAAATCATGCCGAAAAACATGGTTTTTCAGTTGTACGAGATTTTACAGGACATGGTTTAGGTAAACTTTTCCATGCAGCACCAACTATATTACATTATGGAGAACCAAATACTGGCATAGTTATAGAAAAAGGAATGTTTTTCACTGTAGAACCAATGATTAATTCAGGAAACCATGATGTTAAAATTTTATCTGACGGTTGGACAGCTGTAACAAAAGACAAAAGTTTTTCTGCTCAATTTGAACACAGTATAGGAGTTACTGAAAAAGGATGTGAGATATTTACATTATCTAGAAAAGGTTTTACTCAACCAAACTATGATGTTTAACTATTTTTTTTTATTTTATTTTTTAATTTTATAGCAAATTTAATAACATCTTCTCCCGGAGGGGCTTCTTCGATAGTATCTCTAATTATCTGGGTTTGTTTTTTAATTACAGGTTTGGCTTTTTTATATGCAACGTGCATTGCTTGTCCTGCTAATTTTCTTGCTTTTGGATTAGTTAAAAGTAATCTTGAAGCAAATTTTATAAAATTTATCGACATTTAAATAGTATATTATATAAATAATAAAAGATTAAATTATTTTCAATTTTAACTTTTATTTTATTAATTTATATTGTTTTATTAATCCGAGGATTAAATGATCAAAAGATATTCAAGAAAAGAAATGGTTAATATATGGTCCTCTCAAGAAAAATATAAAATATGGTTTGAGATTGAAGCTCACGCATGCGATGCAATGTCTATATTGGGGAAAATTCCAAAAAAAGCCGCAAAAAATATTTGGCGTAATGCCAAGTTCGAAATTTCAAAAATTGATGAGATTGAAAAAATTACTAAACATGATGTAATTGCATTTTTAACCAATTTATCTGAGCATATTGGAGAAGATTCAAGATATCTCCATCAAGGCATGACATCTTCCGATGTTTTAGACACAACTTTATCCATACAATTAAAAAGGGCAAACAAAATTTTGATAAGTAACATTGATAGACTTCTGTCTTCGCTCAAAAAAAGAGCTCTTGAACATAAAAACACCTTAACTATTGGAAGATCTCACGGGATTCACGCAGAACCTATTACATTTGGATTTAAATTAGCAACATTTTTTGCTGAATTTCAAAGAAATAAACAAAGATTAGAAAATGCTGATAAAGAAATTTCAATTTGTGCAATTTCCGGAGCAGTTGGTACTTATGCAAATATAGATCCCTATGTTGAGAAATACGTAGCAAAAAAATTTGGTTTAGAAACTGAATTAATTTCGACACAAATAATCCCCAGGGATCGGCATGCTATGTATTTTTCTACCCTGGCAGTTATTGCATCTAGTATAGAGAGATTAGCCACTGAAATTAGACATTTGCAAAGAACAGAAGTTAGAGAAGTTGAAGAATTTTTTTCACTTGGTCAAAAAGGGTCAAGTGCTATGCCTCATAAAAGAAACCCTGTTTTAACTGAAAATTTGACAGGATTAGCGAGAATTATTAGAAGTTCTGTTATACCTGCCTTAGAAAATGTTTCGCTTTGGCATGAAAGAGATATTTCTCATTCATCCGTTGAAAGAATGATTGCACCTGATGTGACTATCACTCTTGATTTTGCTTTAAATAGATTAAGAGAAGTAATAGAAAAATTAATAATTTACCCAAAAAAAATGATGGAAAATTTTGATAATTTAGGTGGGTTAGTTTTTTCTCAACAAGTTCTAATTTTATTGACGCAAAAAGGATTAAGTAGAGAAGAATCATATGAGATAGTTCAAAAAAATGCAATGAAAGTTTGGGAAGCTCCAAATGAAAAAAGAAAAAACCTTTTTAAGACCCTTTTATGTAAAGACATTAAAGTTACAGAAAAAATATCAAAAGAAGAAATTGAGAATTTGTTTGATTACAAATACCATACAAAAAATATTGATCTAATCTTTAAAAAAATCTTTGAAATTTAATATTATGAATTCCAGTATAAAAAAAATAGTATACGAAGGTAAGGCAAAAATTCTTTATTGCAGTTCAAATCCAAAAATTTTAATACAGCATTTTAAAGATGATGCAACGGCAAATAACGCAGAAAAACATGCAATTATTAAATCGAAAGGTATTTTAAACAACTTTATTTCAGAGTACTTGATGTCAAAAATTGAAGACAATGGTATAGAAACACATTTTATTAAAAGAATAAATCAAAGAGAACAATTAATCAAAAAAGTTGAAATCATTCCCATTGAGTTGGTGGTAAGAAATAAGGCTTCAGGTTCAATTGTAAAAAGATATAATCTAAAAGAAAGTTTGGAATTTACAGATCCGTTAATTGAATTTTTTTTAAAAGACGATAATCTTGGAGACCCATTGTTAAATGAAACTCATATAATTGAATTCAAGTTGGCGAATTATGAAGAAATAAAATTGATGAAATCACTGGCTCTAAAAATTAATAATATTTTACAAAATATTTTTAGAAATATTGGTATAGAATTGATTGATTTTAAACTTGAATTTGGAAGAGTTGGTGATGACAAAAATAAAGACAAAATTATTCTTGCTGATGAAATAAGTCCTGATAATTGTAGACTATGGGATAAAAAAACTAGAAAAAAATTAGATAAAGATATATTTAGAAAAAACCTAGGTAATCTGATTGATGGTTATCAAGAGGTACTAACTAGACTAGGATTGCAAATTAATTAATAAAAAAATGAAAGTAGTAATAAATATTTTTCCTAAACCTGATGTACTTGATCCTGAAACTGAAGCAATTAAAAAGTCTCTGGAAATTTTAGGTTTCGAGTATTTAAATCAATTTACCCTTGGTAAAAAATTTATTTATAAGGTGAATGAAAAAAGTAAGAAAAAGGCATATAATAATGCAGAAGATATGTGTAAAAAATTACTAGTAAATTGTGTAATTGAAGATTATGAAATTACAATTCAAGAAGAAATTTAGTTTATGAGAACCGGAGTTCTTGTTTTTCCAGGTTCAAACTGTGATAGAGATGTAATCGTTGCTTTGAAAATTTCATCTAAATTAAATCCTATCAAAATATGGCATAAAGAAACAAATATCCCTAACCTAGATTTAATTGTAATACCAGGAGGTTTTAGTTTTGGAGATTATCTTAGATGTGGAGCAATTGCAGCACAATCCCCAGTAATAAATGCATTAAAAAATCATGTAAGTAGAGGAGGAGCTGTTCTTGGCATATGTAATGGTTTTCAAATTTTAATTGAGATTGGTCTTTTACCAGGTTCTCTAATAAGAAACAAAAATTTAAAATTCATTTGTAAAGAAGTTTCTTTGATTATCCAAAAAACATTATTTAATCCATTCACATCAGGATTAAGTGCAAAATCAAAAATTTTTCTACCTATTGCCCATAACGAAGGCAATTATTTTGCTAGTAAAGATACTCTTAAAAAACTTGAAGAAAATGGACGAATTGCATTTAAATATATTTCTTCAGAAAACCCAAATGGGTCAAAAAATGATATTGCGGGAGTGTTATCTCAAAATGGACGAGTCTTAGGTATGATGCCGCATCCAGAGAGAGCAGTTGATAATTTTCATAACTCAAATGATGGAAAATTATTTTTCGAGTCATTATTTAACCAGCTGTTAGGCTAACAAAATGACTGATTTTAACAAAGGAAATGCAAAATTAGATGAAATTGCAAGTTGTACATTAGACCAAGCTCTTGAAATCGGACTTACTTCAAAAGAGTTTAAATTAATTTGCAAGAATTTGAATAGAGTACCTAACTTTACTGAAATAGGAATTTTTTCTGCAATGTTTTCAGAACATTGTTCTTACAAAAGCACAAAAAAATGGCTAAAAACTCTACCAACAACTGGAGAACAAGTAATTCAGGGTCCAGGAGAAAATGCTGGTGTAGTTGACATTGGAGATAATGAAGCGATTGTTTTTAAAATTGAGTCACATAACCATCCATCCTTCATAGAACCTTATCAAGGAGCCGCAACAGGTGTAGGAGGTATTTTAAGAGATGTTTTTACGATGGGTGCAAGACCTATAGCTTTGATGAATGTTTTAAGATTTGGAGATGAAAAAGATTTGCTAACAAAACACCTTTTAACTGGGGTTGTTAGTGGTATTGGAGGTTATGGAAATTGTATCGGGATACCAACAATTGGAGGTGAAACTTATTTTCATGAGTCTTATAATGGTAATATTTTAGTAAACGCTATGGCTGTTGGTTTAGCAAAAAAAAACAAAATTTTTTATTCTGCAGCTAGTGGGGTGGGAAATCCTGTAATCTATGTCGGGGCAAAAACAGGACGCGATGGAATACATGGTGCAACTATGGCATCTGCTGAGTTCTCCTCTAATACAGAAAATAAAAAACCAACAGTTCAGGTTGGAGACCCTTTCAAGGGAAAGCTTTTATTAGAAGCTTGCCTAGAGCTAATGGAGACAGATTTAATTTTATCTATTCAAGATATGGGAGCAGCAGGATTAACTAGCTCAAGTGTTGAGATGGCATCAAAAGGTAATCTAGGTATTTTTTTAGATTTAGACAAAGTACCATTAAGAGAACCCAAAATGTCAAGTTACGAAATTATGTTATCTGAAAGTCAAGAAAGAATGTTAATGGTTTTAAAAAAAGGTTCAGAGGAAAAGGCTGCAAAAATTTTTAAAAAATGGGATTTGGACTTTTCAAAAATTGGACAAATTACTAGTAATAAAAAAATAGTTCTAATAAAAAACAATCAAATTGTATGTGACCTTCCATTAAAACCTCTAGTAGAAAACGCACCAGAGTATAATAGAAATTTTAAGATTATTAAAAATTTAGAAAAATGTCCTTCAAAGTCTATTGCAGTTAATAAGTCTATTAAAGAAATATTATTTGATATAATTGGGAATATAAATTTTGCCTCCAAGAAGTGGGTTTTTGAGCAGTATGATAGTTCAGTTATGGGAGATACTATTTTAACATCCGATAATAGTGACGCTTCAGTTATAAAAGTTCATAACTCAGAAAAAAAAGGTTTTCTTGGCAAAGGAATAGCTATTTCTACTGACTGCACATCTAGATATGTTTTTAACAATCCAGAATTAGGTGGTATGCTAGCGGTAATTGAAGCAGCAAAAAACTTAGCATGCTCAGGAGCAAGACCATTAGCTGTTACAAACAATTTAAATTTTGGAAACCCTGAAAAGTTAGATATAATGGGTCAAATTGTTGGTTCAATTAAAGGCATAAGAAAAAGCTGCAAATACTTAAACACACCTGTCGTTTCAGGTAATGTATCACTCTACAATGAAACAAATGGTAAAAGTATACTACCAACTCCTATTATAGGAATGGTTGGTGTAATTGATGATATAAATAAAGTAATTAAAAAACATGCAAATGCAAAAAATACTTTACTTATTTTAGGTCAAGATAATAAAAAAGAAGACGGTTGGTTAGGTTCAAGTTTATATCAAGAGATATTTAAAAGAAAAATTGATGGAAAGGTACCAGAAGTAAATCTAGGTGCTGAAAAAAAGTTAATTGACACCTTACTTGAAATGAATTTAAAAGGATTCATAGAAGGAGCACATGATATTTCAGAAGGAGGTTTACTTCCTTGTCTAATTGAAATGCTTTTAAAAAATAATCTAGGTATAAATATTAATTTACCTGTTGGCTTGAAATCTCTTAAACAAAACAATATCTATAAATTGCATGGTTGGTGTTTTGGTGAAGATCAAGCAAGAATTTTGATTGCTACAAATCATCCAAAAGAAGTCAGTTGTTTTGCAACAAAAAATAAAATAAAAACGTTTAATTTAGGAATAATTAATAGTAGTGGTTTAGTTAGTTTAGGAAAATATGATGGATTTTCTATAAAAGAATGTTATAATATATATGCAAATGCTTTGCCAAAAATTCTATCTAGTTAAGGAAATATTGCATGCCCATGTCAGCAAAAGAGATTGAGAACCTTATTATAAAAGCATATCCAGATGCGATTGTAAAAATAGATGACCTGAGAGGAGACGGAGATCATTATGCTGCATATATTGAGACTAAAGAATTTGTTGGAAAAACTAAAGTAAAACAACACCAAATGGTTTATAACGCATTAGAAGGAAGAATGGGAAATGAACTCCATGCTCTAGCTTTGAATACTTCCGCACCAAAAATGGAGAATAAATAATGAATGATAAAACAAAAAATAAAATAAAAAATATAATAGATGAACATGAAGTAATGCTTTTTATGAAAGGTACTCCTTCAATGCCACAATGTGGATTTTCTGCCGCAGTTGTTGGTGTTTTAAATCATATGGGAATAAGTTTTGAAACTATTAATGTCCTTCAAGATCAAGAAATTCGTGAGGGAATAAAAACTTTTTCTGATTGGCCTACTATACCTCAACTTTATGTAAAAAAAGAATTCGTAGGTGGGTGTGATATTATTAGAGAAATGCACGAAAATGGTGAGTTAACACAATTTTTTGAGGAAAAAGGTATAAAAACAAACTAAAGAAAGATAATAATTTTAATATTATCCATAAATGAAAAATTTGGAGAAAATATGAGTGAAGTACAATTTCTAACACCGAAAACTATAGATGAGGCTGTGTCATTTTACAATGAATCAGATGGTGAAGCTAAAATTTTAGCAGGAGGGACAGACCTGCTTGTTCAAATTCGAAGCGGTATGTCAAGTCCTAGCAAAATAATTGATATAAAAAATATTAAAGATTTACAGCAAATAATTGATAACGGTGAAGGTTCCTTTGTAATAGGTGCAGCTGTTTCAGGAGCAGTATTGGAAGAGAATAAGAATTTTGGTGAATACTGGCCTGGTGTTTTAGAAGCTCTGAGACTTATTGGATCTGAACAGATACAAGGTAGGGCCTCATTGGGTGGAAATTTATGTAATGCATCCCCTGCTGGAGACAGTGTTCCAGCTCTAATTGCATCAGGAGCATTAGTAAATGTCCAAGGCCCAAATGGTACCCGAACTCTACCTGTAGAAAATATTCATGCTGGGCCAGGTAAAACAAATTTAGAAAAAGGTGAAATTGTTACTAGTTTTAGCTTTCCTAAAAAACCTAAGCATTCCAGTGATGCATATTTAAGAATGATACCAAGAACAGAAATGGATATTGCTGTTGTTGGATGTGCAGTAAGCATTACAATGGATAAAGATCGGTGCGTTGATGCTAAAGTATCTCTTGGTGCAGTTGCTCCTACTGCTCTAAACGTAAAAGAAGCTGCAGATATTTTAATAAACTCAAACTTAGACGATGAAACAATAAATAAAGCTTCTAAAGCATGTGAGGCAGCATGCAACCCGATTGATGATAAAAGGGGAACTGTTGCTTATAGAAAAAAAGTATCTGGAGTATTATTTAAACGTGCACTGCAAATCGCACTTGAAAGGGCAAATAAAGGATAGATTATGGCAAAAATTCATGTAACAACGAAAATAAATGGCGATGAAACTGAGTACTTGTGTCAACCATACGACACAATGCTTGATGTCCTCAGAAACCAACTAAATCTTACTGGCTCAAAGGAGGTTTGCAGTTCAGGTGATTGTGGAGCATGTAGTATAACTTTAGATGATAGATTAGTTTGTTCATGTTTAATGCTAGCAGCTGAAGCTGAAGGAAAAGAGGTTAGAACAATTGAGGGTATGACCAAAAATGGAAAATTCCATATATTACAGGAAAAGTTTCTTGAACATGCTGCACTTCAATGTGGAATTTGTACTCCAGGGATGTTAGTAGCAGCTAAGGCTTTATTAGATAAAAATCCTTCGCCAACAGAGTCAGAAATTCGCTTTTGGCTTGCTGGAAACCTATGTAGATGTACAGGTTATGATAAAATTGTAAGAGCAGTTCAAGATGCTTCTGATAAAATAAAGGAGAGTGCATAATGAATGAAATGAGTAATAAATGGATTGGTAAAAATACTATACGACCTGATGGTTCTGATAAAGTAACCGGAAGAGCCGAGTACGCAGCAGATACAACTATGCCAGGAATGATTTGGGGAAAGGTTTTGAGAAGCCCACATCCGCATGCTATTATAAAATCTATAAATACTAAAAAAGCAGAATCACTTAATGGTGTTCATGCAGTTGCTACTTCTAGTGATTTTGTTGATTTTCCAGTTGATACACCAGTTATACTCGGAATTCAGGACATAAGATGGATGGCTAGAAATGTTTTAGCAAAAGAAAAAGTTTTATTTCATGGACATCCTATTGCAGCAATTGCTGCAAAAACAGAAGAAATTGCAAAGGAAGCATGTGATCTTATTGAGGTTGAATATGAAATACTACCTCATGCAATAGAGATTAATGATGCCATTAAACCAGACGCTCCTATTCTCCATGATTTTATTTCTTTTGATGGCAAACCATCAAATATAGCAGGTACTTTAGAGCATAAGAAAGGTGATTTAGAAAAAGGTTTTCAAGAGGCAGATTTTATAGTTGAACAAAGCTTTGATACTGCGGCTATCCATCAAGGATACCTAGAAACTCACGCCTGTTTAGTTAGCGTTGCACCAGATAACAAAACTGTTATTTGGAGTTCAAGTCAAGGTCAATTTATGGTTAGAGCAATGACTTCTTTTATTACAGGTATTCCACAAAGTGATATTCGTGCTATACCCGCTGAAATAGGAGGTGGTTTTGGTGGTAAAACCATAGTCTACTTAGAACCAGTTGCAACAATTTTATCACGAAAATCTGGTCGACCAGTCAAGATGGTAATGACAAGAGAGGAAGTTATGAGAGCTACTGGTCCAACCTCTGCATCAAAAAGTACTGTTAAAATTGGCGCTACAAAAGATGGAAAAATTACTGCAGCTAAAGGTGTTTTTTATTTGCAAGCTGGAGCATTTCCAGGTTCTCCAATTAGAGGTGCTGTAGGATGTTGTTTGGCTCCATATGATATTCCTAATGCTCACACATTTGGTTATGATGTAGTATCCAATAGATCAAAAGTTGCTGCTTATAGAGCTCCAGGGGCTCCTATAGGAGCTTATGCGATAGAGTGTGTTCTTGATGAACTAGCTGAAAAAATTGAAATTTGTCCTTTAGAATTTAGAATTAAAAATGCTGCAAAAGAAGGAACCAAAGCCGTACATGGGCCAATTTATCCAAAAATGGGTTATTTGGAAACGGTAGAAGCTGCTCTTAATCATCCTCATTACAAAGCTCCTCTAAAAAAACTTCAAGGAAGAGGCGTAGCAAGTGGGTTTTGGTTTAATGCAGGTGGTGAATCTTGCGCTCAAGTAAATATTACAGAAGATGGGAATGTAGTTGTCACTACTGGCCATCCAGATATTGGTGGTTCCAGAGCATCTATTGCCAATATTACTGCTGAGCTTCTGGGTATTAATGTTAATAGAGTGTCAGTTTTAATTGGTGACACAGCTTCAATAGGATTTAGTAATTTAACCGGTGGCAGCCGAGTTTTGTTTGCTTCAGCAATGGTTGTTACTGAATCAACAAAACAGGTTGTGGATATATTAAAACAACGTGCGGCTAAAATTTGGGAAATTGATAAAGATGCTGTAAACTGGGAAAATGGAGAAGCAAAACCAGCTGGAGACAACGCTGGAAAGTTTAAACCTTTAACTCTAGCTCAAATAGCTGACCAAGCAACTCCAACAGGAGGACCAATTGGTGCTGGACATCAGGTTAATACTGTAGGAGCAGAAGGAGGTTTTGCAACACATATTTGTGATGTAGAAGTTGATATAGAATTAGGAATAGCAAGAGTGATTAGATACACAGCTGTACAAGATGTTGGTAAAGCGATCCATCCTGCATATGTTGAAGGTCAACTCCAAGGTGGTGTAGCTCAAGGTATCGGCTGGGCATTAAATGAAGAGTATATATATAATGATAAAGGTCAGTTGGATAATCCAGGTTTTTTAGACTATAGAATTCCTGTTTGTTCTGACCTTCCTATGATAGATACGGTGCTAGTAGAAGTTCCTAACCCTAAACATCCTCAAGGTGTAAGAGGTGTTGGAGAAGTTCCTCTTGTACCTCCTCTTTCAGCAATAGCAAATGCTATATATCAAGCGTTGGGAAAGCGATTCTATAGTTTACCTATGTCTCCACCAAAAGTTTTAGAAAGAATGACGAAAGATCAGTAATTTAATATTTAATTGATTTTTATTTTAACTAGAATTACTAGTGCAATAACATAAATTTTTTTAAAACAGAGTTAAAAATAGGATTTTTAACCACTTATCTTTTATTAGAATTTTTTATAAATAAATAATTTTTGGAAAGAAATTTGAAAATGAATATTAATATTGATGATATCATTAAAGTGCACAATAAAATTTGTTCGGAAATTAGATGGACTGAAACAAGCTTTTCACAATCATTGTCTGAAAAAACGGGTTCAAAAATTTTTTTAAAGTTTGAAAACAGGCAACATACTGGTGCTTTTAAAGTTAGAGGTTCCTATTCAAAATTATTAACCTTGACTGATGAAGAAAAAATAAATGGTGTAGTAGCTATGTCTGCTGGAAATCATGCACAAGGACTTGCGTATATGTCTAAAAAAATGAACATTGTTTCTAATTTAGTCATGCCTAAAGGAACACCATTTACTAAAATAAGAAGAACAAAAAATTTTGGGGGCAATGTAATTTTGAAAGGTGAAAATCTTAATGAAGCATATGATCATGTTAAAAAATTAATTTCAGAAAAAAACTTCACTGAAATACACCCTTATAATGATTTAGAAGTCATCAAAGGTCAAGGCACTTTATGTTATGAGATGCTTCATGACTTCAATGAATTAGATATTCTTCTTATTCCTGTAGGCGGAGGTGGCTTAATTGCAGGTTGTTCTATTGTAGCCAAAAATATGAACAATAAAATTAAAATTTTAGGTGTTGAATCAAAATTATACCCTTCATTATCTAATATATTATTTAATAAAAAATCTTTATGCAAAGGCGCTACTATTGCAGAAGGTATTGCAGTAAACGAAATAGGAAAAATTCCATTAAAAATTATAAAAGAAAACGTCGATGATGTACTTACAGTTTCTGAAACGTCTATAGAAAGAGCTATTGCAATGCTAACTTTATCTGAAAAAGTTGTTGTTGAAGGTGCTGGAGCAGTTGGATTGGCAGCAATCTTAGAAAAACATGAGTTGTTTCAAAATAAGAAAGTTGGCATCATTTTATGTGGAGGTAACATCGATTCAAAAGTCTTGTCATCCATTCTAATGAGAGATTTAGTTAGAGCAGGACAAATAACTACATTAACAATTACTATGCCTGACAAACCTGGACAATTAAATGTTATCTCTAGTATATGTGCAAATTCTGATGCAAATGTATTAAAGGTTGAGCATAGTAGATTTGCTATGGATCTATCTGCTAGTGTTGCAAAACTTGATATAACGATTGAAACTCAAAATCAAAGACATTTAAAGGAAATAATAAAATTAATCGAAGAAAAAGGATTACCTGTGGCCATTGAAGGTGTAAATTAAAATTATATTGATAAGAAGAATTTTGTAATAACTTTATCTTGAGTAATACTCTATAACCAAATTAGTTTCCATTTGAACTGGATAAGGAATTTCGTCAGGCATTGGAATTCTTAATAATCCACCTGTAAATTTCCCGTGATCAACTTCTATGTAATCAGGAACATCCCTTTCAGTTGATGAAATTGCCTCAAGTACTGAGGGAATATTCTTTGCTTTATCCTTAAGTGTAATTTTATCACTAATTAACATCATCCTAGATGGTATATTGCACCTTTTATCATTCACTAAAACGTGACCATGATTAATTAATTGTCTACATGCAAAAACTGTGGGCGCTAATTTCATTCTATAAAGAACAGCATCAAGCCTAGACTCAAGTATTCCAACCAAATTTGCTCCAGTATCACCCTTTTTTTTTACAGCTTCAACGTAATATTTTTTAAACTGCTTTTCCCCAATGTTACCGTAATAGCCTTTTAGTTTTTGTTTAGCCATAAGTTGGACACCAAAATCAGTTGGTTTTTTCCTTCTTTGACCATGTTGACCAGGGGCATAATCTCTTAAATTAATGGGAGACTTTGGCCTTCCCCACAAATTTACTCCAAGCCTTCTGTCAATTTTATGCTTAGAACTTTTTCTTTTATGGTCAGTTTTAGACATTATTTTCCTTATTTCTAATTAACAAATGCTTACAATAATGATTGAAAGCCTAAAGTCAAGCTTGATTATTGTAATCAAAAAGTGATTTAATAACTCCGTTTAAAGTATTAATTTCCTGTGAAGTCAGAGAAGACCTATTGAATAATGCTTTCATATTTTTCATTATTGAAATATTCATTTCTCTTGAATGAAAAAAATTTGATTTGTCTAGCATTTGATTTAGCTTTGAAAA
>MDTG01258886.1_pt1 | contig 14761 bp, 13 predicted proteins | sample 811421 | NCBI WGS metagenome assembly MDTG01 (sample SAMN05326645, study PRJNA326480) | marine metagenome | isolation source: seawater | place: Pacific Ocean: South East | collected 2011
CTAGATCTGGTGACAACTCATACCTACCCTTTGGAAGAAGCTGACACGGCGGTTAGGGCCGTGGCTGGCGAGATCAGTGAGGATGTCGTGCATGTCTCATTGTTACCTCATGGGCCTGTCCATTGACTCGTCCAGTTTGCATAGTCACCGGGTTCCTTGGTGCCGGTAAGACGACGCTGGCGCTTGGACTAATTCGGTCGGGTGAACTGAAAGACGCGGTCTTGATCGTGAACGATTTTGGTGACGCATCCTTCGATTCTGTGGAGGTCGGCGCGACAGGCACTGCCTATCGTGCGATGGATGGTGGGTGTATCTGTTGCACGGTAAAAGACGACCTGCTCAGGACATTGCACGAGATCCCGAGCCTGTTCCCCTACAAGACCTCGCTCTGGATTGAAACCAGTGGGATCTCGAATCCGTCTGACCTGATACCACTCTTCGAGGGAAGCTCGTTCCTCTCCGAGTCCTATTCACTGCAGTCCGTGGTGGCAGTAGTTGACGGCAGAAACAGCTTTGACTGGCTGTTAGCGCAAGAATCAGCCGCAGAACAGCTATCGATGGCATCGGTATCCATCATAAATCGACACGACAAGGTTCAGGGCCTAGATTATCTCAAACAACAACTGCATTCCCTGAATCCATTGTCCGATGTTCATATTCTGTCGTTGAAGGATGAGCCCCCAATCCCCTCGGACGTTTTTTTTGGTCCAGCTAATGACTACACACACAGCCAGAGCTCGATTCCGATCGAGCATAAGCATCGACACGATAGTCACGGCTACACAACCCACACAATCCGATGGGAGGGGACGGTTGACGAGTTTGAGTTCGTTCATCTGTTTAGCAAATGGATTGAGCAAATTGGACCTGGGCTTCTCCGTTTGAAGGGTACTGTCCGCACGTACGGAAATGATCAATTTATGATTATTCAAGGGGTCCGACGGCACGTTACCTTCGACTACAAACATTCTGGTTGGCCAACCGAAAACGTTTTGGTGGTCATTGGCAAAGGTATCGAACGCGACGTTGTTGACAGTCTGCTAGGTCGGATTCTGTCGTTGAAAAACAGGCAGATGGAGGAGGACATATGCCAAAAGTAGTCACCGGGATACCCAAAATCCCGGCAGCGGCGGTCACCCGTTATAGGAAACTCAGTGTCGCTACCGTGCATGAAGCTCAGGGTCGAGTAGGTCTTTTGAGTCCCGAAATCAGGCCTGTTAAGGAAGGATTGAAGCTGGTCGGACGGGCGGTGACCGTGTTCGCTACCCCGGGCGATAACGTCATGATCCACGTCGCAATGGAGCAATGTGAGCCAGGCGACGTGATGGTGGTCTCGGTCAACTCGCGGTCAGACTGCGGGTACTTTGGTGACCTACTCGCGACTTTAATGCAGGCTCGAGGGATTGCCGGGCTGGTGATCGATTCAGGTGTCCGTGATCTAGCTGACTTAAAGCAGATGAATATCCCTGTCTTCAGTCGATGCATCTCGGCACAGGGGACCGTCAAAGAGACCCTCGGCGACGTCAACGTCCCGGTCGTGTGCGGTGGTCAGGTGATCAACCCCAGTGACCTAATTATCGGCGATGACGATGGGGTAGTCGTTGTCCGGAGGCATGAGCTGGACTCTGTAGCACAGAAATCTGAGGCACGTGAAAACAAAGAAGCCGGTATCCGGGAAAAGTATCGGGAAGGGACTCTGGGTCTCGATATGAACAATATGAGAAAACGGCTTCTTGATATGGGCCTGCAATACGTGACTTACAAAGAAGATAGAGAAACGACAGACTGATCGACAGGAGGATATAAGATGATTATCGATTGCCATGGCCACTACACGACATCGTCTCCCAAGCTACAGGCGTTTAGGGACGAACAGCTCGGACTGTTCTCGGCGGGTAAAGATACCAGTCTCGCGAAAATGGCAGCAATTTCTGATGACGAGATCATTGATTCGATCGAAAATAATCAGTTGAAGTTGATCAAGGAACGTGGCGGCGACCTGACGATTTTCTCGCCAAAGGCGTCAGCGATGGGGCAGCATCAAGCTGATTTGAAAACATCGATCGCGTGGGCCCGTGAGAGTAATAACCTTATCCATCGAGTCTGTGAACTGTTTCCCAAAAACTTCGCCCCCGGTTGCCAAGTGCCGCAGGAGGCGGACAAGTCACTGGATCCTGCAATCAACGAGCTACGCCGCTGTGTTGGGATGGGTTTCGTTGGGTTCAACCTCAACCCTGATCCTTCCGGTGGCCATTGGACAGGGAAGCCGTTAACGGACCCATACTGGTATCCGCTCTATGAGGTTATGGTGGAGTTGGATGTTCCTGCGATGATTCATGTATCTGGGTCATGCAACGAGTGCCATCACACCACGGGCGCGCACTATATTAATGGCGACACGTCTGCCTTTATGCAGCTAGTACAGGGTGACCTGTTCGCGGAGTTTCCGGACTTGCGTTTCATTATCCCCCACGGTGGGGGTGCTATTCCGTATCACTGGGGACGGTACCGTGGCCTAGCACAGATGCTTGGAAAACCGGAACCAACGAAATACATCATGTCGAACGTGTTCTTTGATACCTGTGTTTACCACAAGCCAGGGATAGAACTTTTGTTGTCAGTGATTGGCACAGACAATGTGTTGTTTGGCTCTGAGATGCTTGGTGCGGTCAAGGGAATTGATCCAAACACTGGGGATTATTTCGACGACACCAAGAAATACATTGACCAGCTTGGCTTGACAGGTGACGATCTTCAGAAACTTTTTGAGGGTAACGCTAGGCGGGTCTTCCCTCGATTAGACAAGCGCTTAAATGATTTGGGGCTGTACGCTACTAATGGATTCAGTCCAGCCATTCCGAGAGCCGCTCAGCAATCATAACGACAGGGGCGTGAGTGTTCCCACTGGTTATTCTAGGAACAATCGACGCGTCAGCGATGTAGAGGTCGCGTATACCATAGACCCCGAGCTTTCGGGATACAACCGCGTAATCGTCAGTGTCAGGTCCCATCTTCGCGGTCCCTACCGGATGGAAAATCGTGGTTGCTACATCGCCTGCAGCTGTGACGAGGTCGTGATCAGTTTTCTGTGTTCGTCCCGGCTTGTGTTCGGATGGGGAAAACTTAGCGAGTAGCGGATGATCCATGAGGTCTCTGGTTTTTTTGATTGCCCTACATACGACTTCACGGTCGTACGTCTCAGATAGATAATTGGGGTTAATGATTGGGGCATCAGATGCCTTCGTGCCACTGATGTGGATCGTTCCCCGACTCTCGGGCCTCAAATGACAGACGCTTGCGGTCATTCCTGGGAAGGGATGTAGGTCGGTACCAAGTTTATCTGCGCTCATTGGTTGGATGTGGAATTCGAGGTCAGCACGATCAACGTCGTCGCCCGACTTAAAAAATGCCCCGAGCTGGCTGGGGGCCATCGACAAGGGTCCTGACTGGTTATAGGCGTACTGCAGGCCCATTTTCATCCGGCCAAGCCAAGAGCTAGCCTGTTGGTTAAGCGTCTCGCTGGCCTCTAGGCGGTATTGTAGGCGGACTTGGAGATGATCTTGCAGGTTTTTACCGACGCCCTCGAGTCGGTTTCGGATAGGGATACTCAGTGGTTTAAGTACCGATTCAGAGCCAATCCCCGATCGCTCAAGCAACGATGGCGAACCGACTGCGCCGGCGGCCAGAACGACACGCTTTGCTTGAATTGAAACTGGGTTACCACGACAGGTTCCTTCCATACCGATGCAACGGTTTCCCTCAAAGATGAGTCGCTCGGTCAAGGTTTTTGTCATTACCCTAAGGTTTGGTCGATGCGTTACGGGGTGCAAGAACGCGCGCGCTGATGACCAACGGACCCCTTTTTTCTGTGTGACCTCGAAATAACCGACACCACTGTTATCTCCACGGTTGAAGTCGGGTTTGTCATTGAAGCCACTCTCTTCACAAACCTTTTTGAATGTCTCTAGCACCTCCCACTTGAGTCGTTGTTCCTGAACCAGCATCTCGCCCTGATCTGAATGGTAGTCGTCGGCACCTCGATGGTAGTTCTCCGACTTCTTATAATAGGTAAGTACGTCTTCCCATGACCATCCCTCACCCCAAGACTCGTAGTCGTCTTTTTGTCCACGCATGTAGATCATGCCGTTAATACTCGAGCATCCACCCAAGACTCGTCCACGCGGATATGCGAGGCTACGTCCATTTAGACCCTGCTGCGGCGTTGTTGAGTAGCACCAGTCTGTCTTCGGATTCCCCATGGTGTAGAGATAACCGACCGGGATATGGATCCAGTGCCAGCTATCTTTTCCGCCGGCTTCAACAAGGGTGACTTGGTGATGAGAATTGGCTGATAACCGGTTCGCAATGACGCAGCCCGCGCTACCGGCGCCGATAATCAGTGTATCTGTGTAAAGACGATCAGTCATTTTCCGGCAGTCGAATCCGTAGCGATATGTCTCTCTTAGGATCATACAAGATCGCCTCACCAGAGGAAGTGACTAATTTGGTAATTGCGCTGATCACAACTTGGTGGGTGACCATGATCGCTGGCGATTCGTCGCGATTAGAGATCGTTAAAAGCTTGTCCGAGAGGAGTTTAAGTGTTACCTCACGGTCTACGTGGCCTTCAAAAAAAGAGCCCAGACCTTTGAATGACTCTACTCGTCCGATACCCATCAGCCGCGCGGTCTCAAGACAGCGACACCATGGACTGGAATACACCACTTCGGCGACGTATCCCAAGGTTTCGAATTGAATACCGATCGATTTGGATTGCTCACGCCCACGTGCGTCTAGGTTACGCTGTGTAGTGCAGTCATTGACTCGAAAGTTGGAGGGGTCGCCAAAACCTGGGGCGAGTGCGTGACGAAGCATAATGACTGTGCCACGGGTCTTGAGCGCTTCTTGTAGGCTAATTAAAACGGTCTCCGCGATCGCCGACAGACTAGCTTGCATAAAAACCACGAAAACGAAACACAATTGCCAACGTCTTTGAATCATCCGATGTACACTCGCGCGTCTGAACTTTAAAGGATACTTATGAATGCGGCTCAATGGTGGATTTTTCTACCTGCCTGTGTCGGGATGAATTTCTTTCCCGGACCAAATAATTTGCTAGCGCTCGTGCACGGTACCCGAGCCACTGCCCGGCACGCGACGCTTGCGGGCCTCGCTAGGCTTCCAGTCATGGTCGTCATGTTGGTTTTATTGGCGCTTGGGCTTGAGGCGCTCTTGGCGTTAAGTGCGAACGCGTTCCAGTGGCTTCGCATTGTTGGTGCCTGTTACCTCCTCTGGATGGCTTGGCAATCTTTAAATGCGGTTTTTCAAACAAATTCTCCCGTGGCGATCCAGAGGACACTCTGGTTGATGGCGCGCTCTGAGGCCTTGGTTGCGTTTACCAACCCTAAATTAATTCTTATTTTCTATGCGTTTTTTCCACAGTTCATAGACCCTCTCGAGCCGGTAGTTCCGCAAATTGCTGTCATGGGTGGTACATTTTTGTTGATTGAGGTCGCAGCCATCGGTTTGTATTCGTTTGGGGGACGGTGGTTGCAAACTCGACTCGACGATGGCCAGAGTTCGAAGTGGCTGTCCCGTTTCACGGCGGCAGCCCTTAGTGCGGCGGCTGGGCTGATACTTATCCCATGAAAAGACTCTCGACCTACGCCTACGGAACACTGTTGATGATCATTGGGGTACTGGTGCTGTCGCCAGATTCGGGTCTTTTGCGGTTAATTGATGGTGATCCCTATGTGGTGTCATTCTGGAGAGGGATAGGGATCTGTTTGGTTTTGTGGGTAGCGGCGTTGGCCCGGTCGCCGGCAGAATTCGTATACCAGCTGACACACCACACCTCGGTCTCTGTTGGCATCGTTCTCTCTTTCGGTATGTCTTCCATGTCCTTTGTTTTCGGTGTCACCCTGTTGGGGGCACCGACAATGCTCGTGTTTGTGGCGCTGACACCACTAGCCTCGGCATTTGCCAGCCGCATCCTGTTCGGAGAATCAACCGACCTCGCGTTATGGATTGCGATCGTAATTGGAATCATTGGCGCATCGATTTCGGGTTCCGCGATCCCGGATGGTACACCACTTGTGGGCTATCTCGCGTGCTTTTTTGTCCCTGGTTTGACTGGATTGGGGATCAGTTTGACCCGTCATTACCCGAGAGAGCATATCTGGCCATTGTACGGGTCCGCGAATCTTATAATGGCTTGTGTTATCTGGTTTGTAATCGACACGGTTTCTGTCCCGCAGGAATCGATTTGGTTACTCACGGTCAACGCATGCGTTGTATGTTCGCTGTCGTTTATGCTGATAACCATCGCCCCCAAATATCTGCCTGCGCCGGAGGTGGGACTTTATCTCCTGCTCGAGACACTCTTTGGACCAGTCATAGTTTGGATTCTGGTCGGCGAGGTTCCTCGGCGAAATGATTTTATAGGCGGTGCTGTTCTTCTGGCGGCTCTGATAGGCCTGTTTAGCTACCGTATGCGTCAATTGTCGAAGCAGGAGGCTGTCTAGCAAATGATCGGTTTAATAGCAGACGCTGTGTTACCAATCGCATGGATTCTGGGGCTTGGTTTCGGGTTGAAGCGGTATCTAGGGATCGATGATGTGGTCTGGCGCGGTCTGGAAAAGGTATCGTACTGGGTTCTGATGCCGAGCCTCTTGGTGGCTGTTATTGTTCAGGCACCCGTGATCACTGTTCCTTGGGCGTCACTCATTGGTTCGCTTTACGGCCTCTTAGGTGTATTAACATTTTTTTTGTTACTCGGCTGGTGGGCGAGAATTTTTGGCTCGAATTACGCTTCCTTTACATCGGTTTATCAGGGGGTCATTCGATTTAATGCGTTTGTATCACTTGCTGTGATGGCTGGGCTTCGACCCGATTTGTTACCACACCTCGGGATTTCGGCTGCGATTATCATCGTTGTGATTAATATCGCCTGTGTCTCTGTACTGACCGTTAATCGGGATGGCTTTTCGATCGGATACATTTGCAAAGAACTCGCGAGGAATCCTTTGATTCTAGCATGTGCGGTTGGGAGCGCGGGGCGGGTCTTGGAGGTGCCAGAGGGTTTTCCTGTTTCAGGCATTGCGTTGGTGGGTCAAGCTGCCTTGCCCATGGGGGTGCTGTGTCTGGGGGCCGGCCTACAGTGGCGCGCTTTAAGGGCCGGGCTCGGATTAGCGTCGTTCTCGGTCGTGACTCAGCTCTTCGTCAAGCCTCTATTATTTGTCGCTATAGCCGCGATGATGGGGCTCACGGGGGATTGGCTCCTAGTCGGACTCCTGCTGGTGTGTGTCTCTACCGCACCATCTAGCTTTATACTGGCCCGCCAGTTGGGTGGCGACGCGCCGCTGATGGCCGGGATCGTTGCAGTTCAAACCGTGATGGCGATTGGGTCGGTGCCGCTTGTTTTGTGGTTCGCCGAGAAAATGAATTGGATCAGTCTGGCATGAAGACTTGTGACTGCTTGATTATTGGAGGCGGTATCGTTGGGTTGACCCTCGCTCGTGAGTGGTTGCTCGGATGTCCGAAATCCAAGGTTGTGGTCCTCGAGAAGGAGACGAACTCTGTCACGCACGGGACCGGCCGCAATTCTGGTGTAGTCCACTCTGGTATTTACTACGGCGAAGAAAGTTTACGCGCTCAATTATGCGTTTCCGGTGTTCAGAAGATGCTCGACTACGTCGATGCGAATGAATTATGGAGCGACCGTTGCGGGAAACTCTTGGTGCCGCCTTCCGAATCCTCGTTGGATTCGCTGGATATTTTACTTAAGCGTGGTTTGGCAAATGGTGTCGAGATTCACCGAATCACTGGGCAAGAGGCTTTGGAGCTCGAGCCGCGAGTGAATACGCAGTTCGACCAAGCGTTGTATATTCCTATTACATCGGTTGTGAATCCAACAGAGGTGGCAGAGCGCGTTCGTACGGATGTGGTCGAACTCGGTGGCGTCATTTTTTACGGTACGCGAGCCACCGCAATTGACGCTCGCCGTGGGACTGTGCGAACCCGAATGGGTACGTTTGAGGCAGGGACTGTGATTAATGCAGCAGGTCTGTTCGCCGATCGAGTGGCTGAGCAGTCAGGGTTGAAGACTCATTACAGCTTCCAGCCTTTTAAAGGAAAGTATTGGAAACACAAGGATCCAGACTTCTCTATGCAACGTCTTGTCTATCCGGTTCCGGATCTGAATCTCCCATTCTTGGGTGTTCATTCTGCACACAATCAAAAGGGCGAGGTGTATTTTGGACCGAGCTCAACACCCGTGATTGGCCGTGAGAATTATCAAGGTCTCGACGGTATAACTTTGCGGGATGGGCTATCACTCACAGCGTCTTTGGTAGGTAAATTTTTAAAAAATACTAACGGGCTCCGTACGCTCTCAATTCGTGAGATGAAGCTAATGCGGCTGACCGGTGTCTGTGATGAGTTATCGAAAATTATCACGGGCGTGGAGCCCCGGAGTCTTGAGCGTAGCCTTGTAAAAGTAGGCATCCGTTCACAAATATTTGATGCAAAGACACAACACTTGGTGAGTGATTTTGTTGTCGTGCCGGATGAGCGTGTGGTTCACGTTTTGAACGCGATCAGTCCAGCATTTACTGCAAGTTTCGCTTTTGCTGAGCACATATTGGATACATATTTACAGTAAGGATTGCCTGTGGATTTAGGGTTAAAAGGGCGTACCGCGATCGTGATGGGCGCCTCGCAGGGCCTCGGAGAGGCAACGGCACTGCAGCTGGCCTCGGAAGGTGCTCACGTGGTCTTAGTCGCGAGACGCGAGAATGTTTTGAAGGAGGTCCAGCAGCGTATAGCGGAGCAAGGTGGTTCCGCCGAGATAGCGGTCTGCGATCTCTTCGATCTAAAATCGAGGCTCTCTCTCTGCGACATGATCGGTAAACTGCCGCGAATCGATATCTTGGTCGCGAACTCTGGTGGCCCAGCGCCGGGCATGGCGCCAGGGATCGCGTCCGAGGTGTGGGCCAAGGAGTTTGATGCCATGGTTGTCGGCTTGATTGAGATCATCGATACCGCAGTTGCACGTATGAAGGCTGTAAATTTTGGACGGATTCTCGCCATTGGTTCGTCTGGTATCGTGGTCCCAATACCCAAGCTTGCAGTGTCAAACACCCTGAGATCTGCTCTAGCCGGATACATCAAGACCCTTTCGGAGCAAGTGGCTCCATTCGGCGTGACTTGCAATATGGTTCTCCCTGGTAGGATCGATACACCGCGTACGAAGGCGATCGACGCCGGTGGAGCGAAAGTGGAGGGCGTGGAAGTCGAGGAAATACGGGCACGGTCGTGGGCTGGAATCCCGATGGGCCGCTATGGGACACCGGAAGAGTTTGCCTCCATGGTCGTTTTTTTGGCGAGCGATAAAGCCAGCTACATCACGGGAATACAGGCACGGGTAGATGGCGGGGCGATGAAGTCTGTTAACGTCTAACGACGCAGAACTGGAAAACCTCGCAACGGTGCGGCTATCATCTAGCTTTGCAGAGTGATGGATCACCGCATGCTAGCCACTGGTAAGAGGTCGTCGGGAGTTTTGGGCCCTAACGATATCAAAGGCCATTGAATCTATTAATAACTAAAACGGAGAGAAATAATGAAACGTCGTTCATTACTTACCCTTAGCGCCGCAGTGTTTGCCGGCTCGCTCACAATGTCCGGTATGGCTTTGGCCAACGCGAAAGATTACGTGCTTAACACCGCGTCTACTGGCGGAACATACCACCCGGTGGGAACCGCGATTGCGACCCTCTCAAAGGTGAAACTACTGCCCAAGCAAAAGTTCAGCCTAACGGCCGTAAACTCTGCAGGCTCGGGCGCTAATGTTCAGGCGATGGGAGCTGGTACTGCAGACTTCGCGATTCTTCAGGGTCTGTTCGGTTCATACGCTGCTACCGGTACCGGACCAGTGTCGGCTCCTCAGAAGAATCTTCGGTCTGTGACAATGCTGTGGCAGAACGTCGAGCAGTTCGTTGTCGCCAACAGCGCAGTCAAAACCGGAACCGTGTCTGACCTTTTGGCCCTGAAGGGAAAGGCTACCGGTATGGGGAAACAAAACTCAGGGACGATTGGGTCCAACCGGGTTTTACTTTCTGGTCTCGGGCTCGATATGGATAAAGACTTCGACTTAATGTACGCGGGGTATACTCCAACAGCGGATGCGCTCGCTAACGGGCAGATCGTGGCTACAGGGATGCCTTCGGGTCCACCGACCGGTGCTATTACCAAGCTGATGGCGGGTAACTCGGGTAAGTTCACCATCCTTAACATTACGCCAGACGAGGCGAAGAAAATGGATGGGGGCCGCCTTTTGTGGACACCATACACGCTTAAGGCCGGTACTTATCCGGGCCAGACAAAAGATATCCAGACCGTTGCTCAGCCTAATTTCCTGGCGGTCAACGCAAACGTCGACGAGAATCACGTTTATTTGTTGACGAAGACCATGTACGAGAACCTACCGTTCCTGCAGGCGATACATCCTGCGACGAAGGTAATGGCTGTTGAGAAAGCGATGGACGGGCTGCCTGTCCCTCTTCATCCTGGTGCCGCTAAGTACTACAGTGAGGTGGGGCTTAAGATACCCTCGCATCTGCTAGGTAAATAAAACCTGAGTATAGAGAGACCAGGCTAGTCTGGTCTCTTTCCAATTTCCCATTGCGACTGGTCAGGAGTCGTGGATGACTCGAGAGCATTGGTTGTCGTTTGACGAATCGCCTGCTGGTTTCACTGGGCTGAGATGGGTCCTGATATGTTTTGCTGTTCTCTTCGCCGCCTGGCATGTGGCCACCAATCTTCTAATCAATGAGCCTCCCATCTGGCAGAATGCTATACACTTCGGGGGTTTCGCGTTTCTTGCCAGCATCATTTTCCCTGTAAAATTTTTTGGCCGCTCGTTTCTGGCGTTAGACGTGATGTATGGCCTAGTGGTGGCGCTGTCGGCCTGCTGGGTCGTGGCCGCCGAGCCAAGAATCTATGAGGATACGTTGTCTATCACAGGTCAGTCGTGGCAGTTTAATGTGGTCGACTGGTTTGCGGGGTTTATATTGATATTCGCAGCCTTCGACTTCTCAAGACGTGTCTCTGGTTGGGTAATTCCGGTCCTGATTGTGGTAGCAATTTCGTACATACTCTTTTTAGGTGAATATCTACCGGGGGTATTTCGCGCTGCGAGCCTGCCGTTAGACGATATCTTGTTCCGAACGATATATAACGACGAGGGCCTGTTCGGAATTCTGGCGAATATTTCGTCCTCAAACATCGCGTTGTTCATGATTTTTGGGGGCTTTTTGGTGGTGTCTGGTGCCAGTGATTTCGTCATCGAAGTGTCGAAAATTGTCGCCGGAAGAATCAGGGGTGGGGCGGCCTTCGTCGCGGTATTATCATCAGCGCTTACAGGTACTATCAGCGGTTCGGCCGTTGCCAATACGGCGTCAACAGGCGTCATCACGATCCCCTTAATGAAGTCTTCAGGCTTCAGGGGTCGGTTTGCGGCGGGAATTGAAGCGGCTGCGTCGACTGGTGGTCAACTGATGCCCCCAATTATGGGTGCTGGCGCCTTCGTGATGGCGAGTTATACGTCGATTCCCTACGCAACGATCGTGGCTGTTTCAGTGATTCCTGCATTCCTTTATTTCTTATCGGTTGCTTTCGTGGTCCGAATCGAGGCAGTCAAGCATCGGGTTGGCGAAGGGATCGATATGTCGATCAGTCGCGCAAAAATTGTCTCAGGTGCACTGACGTTCGTGATTCCACTCGGTGTGATGATTCATCTGTTGATGACGGGGGTGACGCCGTCATTTGCTGCGTCCGGAGCTATCGGTGTTCTCATTGTGGCTTCCTGGGTATCGTGGGTCATCGGTCGCGTCGTGGATTCTAGGGATATGCAATCGAATGTGATGAATTTAAGGAGCGTTTGCCAGGCTTGTCTGTTTGGGATTCGCGGTGGAATTTTGACCGCTATCCTGATGGTGGCAATCGGCGTGATCAACAACGCGATTGTTACGAGTGGAATTGGAAACGGCTTTTCTTTGATGATAGCGCAGTGGTCTCAGGGCTCGTTGGTGATTGCGATACTGCTAATCGGGCTCGCCTCATTGGTCTTGGGGATGGGTCTTCCGGTGACGGCAGCCTATATCATCATGGCGATTCTGTGCGCACCGGCTTTAGCAGGGATTTTAGCCGATACATTGATCGTCGAACAATTGATGGTGGGACTGACAGATCCAGCGCAGGCTGCCATGTTCATGCTCGTCGATAGTCCACATGGTGCCAAAGTGATGGCCGGAATGTCCTTCGACGAGGCTACCGCCCTAATGTCAGCTGTTCCGTTTGAGGTAGCAATGACGATACGGCCGATGTTAGTTGATGCCGAGGCGCTAATGGGCTTTTTGCTGGTGGCTCACCTGATTATCTTTTGGCTAAGCCAGGATAGTAATGTCACACCGCCTGTCTGTTTGGCAGCCTTTACCGCCGCTGGGATTGCCAAGTCACCGCCAATGGCGACGGGGATCCATGCATGGAAAGCAGCCAAAGGACTCTATGTGGTTCCACTTTTGTTTGCCTATACACCACTTGTTAATGGAACGTTCATTGAGATGTGTCAGATTGGATTTTTTGCGCTTTTCGGTATTTATGGAATCAATGCGATCATCGCTCGCTTCTCAGAGGGCCCCTTAGCCTTGTGGCACTGGCCACTCTTAGTCGTCGGATCTGTCCTATGTTTTCTGCCGCTTGATCTGATGAGTAATGTCATTGGCTCCATATCGGTGAGTATCGTCGCCGTTTTAACCCATCGCCGTAATCAGTTGTTCAGCGTGACGCCATCGTAGTCCTTTCTGTGGTTTAATCTCACGAATGAGTGTTACCAACAGGAGTCTCGTATGCGCTTTGTGCTGTCGTTTAGTCTGTTCGCCTTACTGACCGGTTGTGTTTCAATTTTTTAACTTGGATATCCATGCAACACGACCCGCATCGTATTCGTTTAGACGCTAGCCGAGAGCTGCACGCGCGTCCTTTCCCGATTTTAAGTGCCACATGCAGGTTGGTTCACGTTTGCGTTCGAGTCTCCCCGACCTCAAGAGATGAGGTCAGAGCCTGGCTCAGAGAGAGGGTCAAAGATTTTCCAGAGGATTTCCAGGGTCATTGGGAACGTCCAGGAGCAGATTCGTGGATTCGAGTTGACCGTCACACGGAGTTTGTCGCGATCACACAAGTGGTGCCGGATGGTCTTCAATTTACAGAAGTTGCACAGTCAGCATGGCTTGATCGAGCTCCGCAAGATGTTCTAGTGCTTGCGCGTTTGACATCATCAGTGGGCGGCGAGATGCCAGCAGACGTTGAAGCCGTGAGTACGTTACGACAGGGCGCCGTGACAGCTGGAAGTAACTTCACACCGGATAACGCTGGTTTTACGTCCTGGACGGTATCGTTTGCTCAAGATCCAGGTGATGAGCCTGCCGGCCGATTGTTGCAGATGATTTTAGAAATTGAGACTTATCGAACTCTCGCTGTAATGGGTATGGATCGCATCCGAGCCGTACATCCGATTCTGCAGCGCGTTGCAAATAACCTACCACGCGAGACGACAGAGGCGATGGAACACGACGCGATGATGGCGACGTTGGCATCGCTGTCAGCCCAGGAGAGTGAGCTACATTCAGTTTGGGAAAAACTGGCGTGGCGAGTTGGTGCAAATCAAGCCTACCATGAACTCGTATTTCAGCGTCTTGATCAACTGAAGGCACATGGTCTTGAGGGCTATGTGGGTATCCGTCATTTCTTGAAACGTCGATTGACGCCAGCTGTATCGACGGCTGAGACGGTGATGCGCCGGCGTTCAGAGTTAGCCGATCAGATCGACGAAAGAGCGCAACTACTCCGAACACAACTACAATTGAATCTGCAAAGCCAAACACGTGATTTGCTTGCGAGTTTAGACCAAAGTGCGGTCAGACAAATTCGGTTACAGTCGGCGGTCGAGGGCCTCTCAACCGTCGCCATCGCTTACTATGGTGTTGGATTGATCTCACCGATGATCGAACCGTTCGTTGATCCAGCTATGAGAGATTGGGTTAAGGCAGGTCTAGCACCGGTTATCATCGGTCTTGTCTGGTGGACGCTATCACGGATTCGGAACCGGGTGGGTCGTAACACCTAGCGCGGTGAGCGGCTGATCCGTCGACCGATCTGAATCCTGAACCACGTGGCGCCTTGATCGCATAGGTGACCAATCGCTCGCCATTGGTGGTATTCCAGAGGTGGATTTGCTCGGTAGGACGAATGCCGGCTACATCCATCAGGTGTTGATCAATCGCTCATGAACCAATGTAATCGATTTCGGCGGCGGCGGCGGTGGCGGTGACTCGGTACAATCTGCCGATCATCGTCGTTCGTTACATGGAATCCTCCCTGAGAGCGCGCATAATAAAGGAGATTTTTCGATGCACAAAATTTCGGCCCGAATTCCATTATGGCTGATATGGAGAGGAAATGACCATTAGTTGGTGCAACTCGCGACCCGTTCAGGAGCCAGAGCAACTCGGGCTAATGGAGAGCTCAACGGACGACTGTAACGCTCAGTTAGAGTACCACCAATTGAGGGGCGGGCGAATCGAGCGGTTGCGCTCGCGGCAGGTATTCCGATGAGCCGCGTTAAGCTTTTCAGTGGGGTGAAATCGAAGCACAAAAGTTTCGTGATCGAAATGCCCGAAGAGGCGGCTGATTTACTGGCGAA
>MDTG01347052.1_pt1 | contig 14761 bp, 19 predicted proteins | sample 811421 | NCBI WGS metagenome assembly MDTG01 (sample SAMN05326645, study PRJNA326480) | marine metagenome | isolation source: seawater | place: Pacific Ocean: South East | collected 2011
TTTTCTTGGAGCCCGGTTAGTAGAACTTTTAAATCTTACATTTCCTAAACCTTTCCTTCCTCCTTTTGCAATTATTATTTTTTGCCCAACTTTTTTTAAATCTTCAATTAAACTATTATTATCTTCTTCAAAAATTTGGGTACCTAAAGGAACTTTTAGTATTAAGTCTTTTCCAGCTTTTCCAGTTTTTTTCTTGCCCATTCCATTTTGACCTCTTCCAGCCTTGAAATGTTGCTGGAATCTAAAATCAATAAGCGTATTTAAATTTGACTCAGCAACCAAAATAACAGAACCTCCATCTCCACCATCTCCACCGTCTGGTCCACCAAATTCTACAAATTTTTCTCTTCTAAAACTAGCAGATCCTGATCCTCCATCTCCTGCTTTTACATATATTTTTGCTTGATCTAAAAATTTCATAACGAAACAACAATAAAATTAATTTTAAGTTGTAATGGATTAGCTGGGGATAACAGATACAAATGTTCTGTTTAATTTTGATTTTTTAAAATAAACTTTACCTTTTATCAAAGAAAAAATTGAATGGTCTTTTCCCATACCAACGTGATCACCAGGGTGTATTTTAGTTCCTCTTTGTCTTACTATAATATTTCCAGGCACTACTCTTTGACCACCATAGATTTTTACACCAAGACGTCTTCCTGCACTATCTCGGCCATTCCTTGATGATCCACCTGCTTTTTTTGTTGCCATAATTTAATATCCTAACTAAATACTATCACTTTTTTTTTGTTGTTAAAGGTTTCTTTTTTAAGACTTTTTTTGTAACTTTTGTTGTAGCTTTAGCTTGTTTTGCTTCAATTTTTTTTACAGATTTATTAATTTCTTGTTGCTTTTCTAATTGAACTTTTTTTGCTTCGTCTATTTGAATTTTTCTTTCTTTGTCTGCTTTTACTATTTTTTTAGTTAATTTTTTTTGCGGGCCAGCTTCTGCAATAATTTTTCCATCTTTAGAGAAAATTTTTGTTATTCTAATTAATGAAACAGGTTGTCTATGACCATATTTTTTTCTTGAGTTTTTTCTTCTTCTTTTTTTAAAAACCAAAATAGTTTTGTTTTTAGTATTTTTTAAAATAGTTGCTTCAACTTTTGCACCTTTAATATTTGGATTTCCAATTTCTGTTGATTTATCATCATTTAAAAACAGAACATTTTTAAATTCGACAGTTTTTCCTTCTGGATTTTCTAATCTTTCGATTCTAAGTATTTCACTTGCTGAAACCTTATATTGCTTACCACCTGTTTGTATAACTGCGAAAGACATAGTTTTATTTTCATATTTGGAAACAGAGGCAATATAGCTTCCTAACTTCTCATGTCAAGTTATAACAGAGGGTTAAAAACTGTCTTTTAGATCTCTTACTTTTTTAAATACTTTATAATCATCTTGATTTTGCATATTTAATTTAGTTTTTAGCTCATTTTGATCACATCTTAGAAAAATATTAGAGCTTAGCTCCTCTTCCAGGCTAGTTGGGACTGTTGGCAGGTTTTGAGATCTTAGTTTTTTTACTATTTCAATTTTTTTTTTAAGATTAATATTATCAAAGTCATATTTCATACAAAATTCTGCATTTTTAAGAGTATATTCATGGCCGCAGTAGATTTTGGTATCTTTAGGAAGTTTTTTTATTTTATTTAGTGATATTAGCATTTGTTTATGATCACCTTCAAAAATCCTTCCACATCCAAGAGAAAACAAAGTATCTCCAGTAAAAGCTAATTTATTTTTTTCAAAAAAAAAGCAAATATGTCCCAATGTATGTCCAGGTATATGAAGTATTTTTACTATTAAATTACCAAAGTTCCATTTTTCATTATCATTTATCGTAATATCAATTCCCGGTATTCTATGTTTATCACCAACAAATCCAACTACTTTTGCATTATATAATTTTTTTAATTCTAAATTACCTCCTATGTGATCAAAATGATGATGGGTATTTAAAATATAATTTAACTTTAATTTATTTTTATTTAGAAAGGAAATAATTGGTGAAGATTCTGAAGGATCAACTACACCAACTGTTTTAGAATTATTATCATTTATAATATATGCGTAATTATCATTTAAGCAAGGTATAGGAGTAATCTTCATAATTTTTATTGTATAAGAAATATTCCAAGTTGTGAAAAGATATTTTTATATTTCATATTTCTTTTTGTAATCTCTGAAATTTTTTCATTAGTTAAACACATTGATTTATCGATTTTAATATTTTTATAATTACAAAAGTTAACAAAATCTTGGATTGTGCACATATGTAGGTTAGGAGTATTATACCAATCGTAAGGTATATTTTTTGTAATAGGCATTGTGCCTTTAATTAATAAATGTAAACGTATTTTCCAGTATCCAAAATTAGGAATAGAAATAATTGTTTGTTTTCCTATTCTAAGTAATTGGTTTAAGACTTCTTCCGGATAAAGGAATGCCTGGAGTGTTTGGCTTAACACAACATAGTCAAATGATTTTTCAGGAAATTGAATTAATTCTTTTTCAGCATCACCCTCAATAACTGATAAACCTTTAGCAATACATTTTTGAACAAGTTTTTTTTCAGGCTCTAGACCTCTAACATCATTTTGTTGATTTGTTTTTAAATATTCCATTAGAGTTCCATCTCCACAACCAATATCTAGTACTCTTTTATTATTTTGAATTATTTGTGATATAACTTTAAATTCTTTTTTCATTATTTATTTCTTCATAAGTTGAGTTAAGAAATTCACTCATTGTTTTTAAAAATTCAGGCACATCCAATAGAAAAGAATCATGCCCTTTATCCGAATTGATTTCTACAAAACCAACATTTGCGCCACAAGTATTGAGAGCAATAACTATTTCTTTATTTTCATTAGTTGGATAAAGCCAATCAGATGAAAAAGAAATTATACAAAATTTAGACTTTGTATTTTTAAAAGCTAATGATAAATTTCCATTAAATTGTTTTTCTAAATCAAAATAATCCATTGCCCTGGTGATATATAAATAGCTATTAGCATCAAATCTATCTACAAAAGTTGCTCCCTGATAACGTAAATAACTTTCTATCTGAAAATCTGCATCAAAGCTAAATTTCAAACTTCCTTTGTCTTGTAATTTTCTTCCAAATTTTTCTTGTAAACCTTTTTTAGAAAGATAAGTAATATGCGCAGCCATCCTTGCAACAGCCAAACCTTTGTCTGGTGTTACATTATCTTTTTTCCAATTTGGATCTGCCATTATTGCTTGACGACCTAATTCGTTTAAAGCAATATTTTGCGCTGAGTGGCTAGCGCTGCAAGCTATTGGAATAGCAGAATGTGACAAGTTGGGATACAAAGAAGCAAATTGCAAAACTTGCATTCCACCCATCGATCCACCAGTTATTGCCAGCAATTTTTTTATACCCAGATGATCTATTAAAAATTTTTGGGCTTTAACAATATCCTTTATTGTTATTACAGGAAAAGTTGTACCAAATGGTTTATTTGTCTCTGGGTTTATTTCTTTTGGGCCAAAACTACCCATGCAGCCTCCTAATACATTAGCACAAATTACGAAATATTTATTTGTGTCAATTGGTTTACCTGGACCAACAGCGAATGCCCACCAACCATCTCTTTTTGTAACCGGATTAATACCAGTTACAAATTGATCACCTGTTAAAGCATGAAACACAAGAATGGCATTATTTTTTTTTTTATTTAAATTACCATAGGTTTCATACGCCAATGGAAAATTATTAATTTTCTTGCCACAATCTAATTCAAGAGTTTGAGTAACAATTAATTTTTTTATATTTTTAGTTTCATTATTCATATCAAACAAAAAAAAACCCAGCTAAGCTGGGCAAAAACCTTTTTTAGCTGTTTTTTTTAAGCGCTCGCAATTTAGTTAAATCAGCGCATTTTTGTTGTACTAAAAAGAACATCTTTTGTCAATTTAGCTTGTATTTATTTTGCCACAAAGACTCGTATATAGTATTTAACTATACAATTTATATACTAAAAAAATTATGATTTTGCCAAAACCTATAAATTTAGATGTAGAGAGATACGTTGGGGGATTATCAAAATATAAAAAAATTGATAATCCAATAAAATTATCTGCAAACGAATCTGCCTTAGGAGCTAGTCCAAAAGCTATAGAAGCTTTTGAGAAAGTTAAAGATAAAATTTTTACTTACCCAGAATCTAACTCTGATTCTTTGAGAAATATAATATCTAAAAAATTTAATTTAGATCCTGAAAAAATTATTTGTGGAGCGGGATCAGACCAGATATTTGATTTTATTTGCAAAATTTTCTTAAAGCCTAATGATGAAGTCATAGTTACTGAGTTTGGTTTTATTATGCACAGGATTTATGCATCAATTCATGGAGCTAAAGTATTATTATCAAGGGAGAAAAATTACAAAGCATCCATAGACGAAATAATTAAAAAAGTTAGCAAAAAAACTAAAATCGTTTTTATTGCAAACCCTAATAATCCTACGGGAACTTACTTAACAAAAGATGAAATGCTTGATCTAAGAAACAAATTAAGAAGTGATATACTTTTGGTTGTTGATGATGCTTATTTTGAATTTATGAATAAAAGTGACTTTACATCTGGCTTGGACCTTTTTAAAGAATCAGCAAATGTTCTAATAACTAGAACTTTTTCTAAAATTTATGGACTTGCTGGATTAAGATTAGGTTGGGGTCATGCATCTAAAGAGATTATTGCAGCAATGAATAAAGTTAAACCACCCTTTAATGTTAATAAAGCAGCAATAGCTGCCGGCATGGAAGCTATTCAAGACGATTCATGGACAATGAAAGCGATTGAACATAATACAGCATGGTCAGAGAAAATATTCAATGTTTTAGAAAAAAATAAAATTATTTCAAATAAACCATCAGCAAATTTTTTTTTGATGAATTTTGATAAAATAAAAATTAACTCTAATGAGATTTTTGAGAAATTAGCTGATAAAAATTTGATTTTAAGAAAAATGGACCAGTATAAAATAAATAATTCTTTAAGATTAACTATTGGAAGTAAAAAATCTAATGAGCATTTTATTAAAACAATTGAGAATATTTTAAAATAATGTTTAAAAAAGTATGTATAATTGGATGTGGATTGATTGGATCATCTTTAGCTAGAGCAATAAAAAAAAATAATTTATCAAAAGAAATTGTTTCTTCAAATAGATCAGAATTAACAAATAAAAAAGTGATTGAATTAAATATAGTGAGTCAATCAAGCTCAGACACAAAAAAAATGGTTAGCAATTCTGATTTAATTATAATTGCTACACCTTTAAGCGCTTATGAAGATATAATTTTAAAAATTAAAAACACATTAAAAAAAGGGGCAATACTTACTGATGTGGGTTCGGTTAAAGAAAAAGTGATAAATGTAGTTGAGGCAAATTTACCAGATAATGTTTCTTGGATCCCTTCACATCCAATTGCAGGAACAGAAGAAAGCGGTCCAGAATCAGGATTTGCAGATTTATTTAAAAATAGATGGTGCATAATAACGCCAAGCAAAAAAGCAAAAGATAATGATATTAATTTAGTTAAAAAATTTTGGGAAAATATTGGAAGTAAGGTTGATATTATGGAAGCAAAACAACATGATTATATATTATCTATTACTAGCCATATACCACACTTAATTGCTTATAATATTGTTAATACATCCATCAATTTACAAGATGAGAAAAAATCTAATATTGTAAAATTTAGTGCTGGTGGACTAAGAGATTTTACAAGAATAGCAGCATCTAATCCTATTATGTGGAGAGATGTTTTTATTCAAAATAAAAATAATACCTCAAAAATTATAACTAAATTTATTGAAAATCTAGAAGATTTAAAAAAAGCCATAGAAAATGAAGATGGAAAAAAATTAGAAGAAATTTTCATTAAAACAAAAAAAATAAGAAAAGATATTATTGAAGCTGGGCAAGACGTAAAAAAACCTGATTTTGGAAGAAAATAATTACTAAGAAATATTCTTTATTTCACCGTAGATTTTATCTTCAAGTTCTTTAATAAATTCATCTCTACCGAGTCCAGGTTTAATTGGTTCTAATAAAGATATTGTTATTTTTCCTGGATATTTAATAATCCCTCTTTTTGGCCAGATATTTCCAGAATTTAGAGCTATTGGAACACACGAAATATTTAAATTTTCATATATTCTTCCAACACCTTTCTTAAAAGGAACTTTTTCATCTACTTTAGTTCTTGTTCCTTGGGGAAATATTAAAAGAGGTCTATTTTCACTTTTAACAATACTTGCAACTTTATCAAAAAAACTAAGATTATCTTTTGTTGTTGTTCCTCTGACAATTTCTATTGATTTAATTTTTTTTAAATAAAGTCCAAAAATAGGAATTTTCAAAAGCTCTTTTTTTAAAATAAATACAGGGTAATCAAGTACTGCTTGGAGAGCAAAAGTTTCAAACATTGATTGATGCGCAGAAGCAACAAAGTATTTCTCTTTAGGAATATTATTTTTTCCTTTAATCTCTATTTTTGTTTTTAAAAAAATTTTTACTATTAAAATTACATAATAACCTAAGGATTTTCCAAACAACAATGTGAATTTTGTTGGCAAAAATAAAGTTGGTAGAGCGATCAAGAATATAAAAATTATTCCTAAATATAAAAAAAAGTTAAATAATAAAGATCTTAAAAGTAACATATTAATTAAATTCTAAACTAATTATTGATTAAATTTTTTAAGCTTTGTCTTTTTTTGATCATTTTATATTTTGAGCCACTTACCATAATTTCTGAAATTATTGGTCTTGTGTTGTAATTTGAAGCTAAAGACATTCCGTAGGCACCAACATTTGTGATGGCAATATAATCTCCTTCATTCACTCTTGAAAAATTTTTCTGAGTCAAAAATTTATCTGTACTTTCACAAATAGGACCAACAAACTCTACTTTTCCAATTATTTTCTTCTTGTTTTTTTTCACAGGTATAATTTCGTGATGAGCATTATACAAAGCTGGTCTCATCAAATCGTTCATACCTGCATCTAAAATAATAAAAGTTTTATTATTATTCTTTTTAATATAAATAATTTTTGAAATTAAAATGGAAGTATTTCCGGCAATAAATCTTCCTGGCTCAAAAATGATTTTACTTTTTTTATTTTTGGCAAATTTTTCTACTAATTTTGCATATAGATTTATATTAAGTTTTTTCCCTTTTTGAGAATAAGAAATTCCCATTCCACCACCAAGGTCAATAAATTTAAAATTTATATTTGTATTGTTAATTATTTTATTAATTATACTCAAAACTTTTTTAAATGGTTGTATGCTCGTTATTTGACTTCCAATGTGAACACTAAGTCCTTCTAATCTTAAATTTTTCATTTTATTAACTTTATTACAAAAACTTATGTAGTCATTGTAGTTTAATCCAAATTTATCATCTTTACCTCCTGTAGATATTTTTTTGTTAGTTTTGCCAGTGACATTAGGATTTAGTCTTAGGCCAACAGAAGTTGTTCTAGACATTTTTTTTGAAATCGTATTAATGAGTTTTGCTTCACTTTCTGACTCCATATTTATCAACAATACTCTTTTTTTAATTGCTAATTCGATTTCTTCACGAGTTTTACCAACGCCTGAAAAGACTATTTTTTTTGCGCTAATTCCAGCTTTTATCGCCTTTAATAATTCTCCCGCCGATACCACATCCGCACCAGAGCCTATTTTTTTTAATTCTTTAAGCAAAGCCAAATTTGAATTTGATTTAACAGAAAAACATATTAAAGGCTTAGTTTTTCTAAATACGTTACTAAAAGTATTATAGTTACTTTTTAATTGTGAAAGTGAATAACAGTAAAAAGGAGTTTTATAATTTTTTACAAGCGTAAGTGTTGAAGTATTTTCAACACAAAGGTTGTTTTGCCTAAGTTTGATATAATTCATTTTTTAAATTTTATAAATATTTATATTATTTTGAATTTCCGATTCATATTCGGGTTTTTTTTTCACACCACATGAAAAGCAAAGTACACTAGCTATTATAATTATTAATAATTTGTTCATTATTTTAATTCTCTATTTAATTTTGATATCATTTTTTTTATATTTTTTGTAGAAGTTCCCCCATATGAAGTTTTAATATTTACAGAATTTCTAACTTGAAATATTTGCATTACTTTTTTATTTAAATTTTTTTTTATCTTTCTTATTTCATTAAAACTAAGTTCATTCAATTTTTTATCTTTTTTTTCTGCATAATTTACTAATTTAGCAGAAATTTTATAAGCTTCCCTAAAGGACAGGTTATCATTTTGAACAAGATAGTCAGCAAAATCAGTTGCAGTTGTATAGCCTTCGTTAGATAATGCAAACATTCTTTCTTTATTGGGTTTTAAGTTTTTAATAAGTTCATTAGTTATAATTATTGAGTTTAAAAGTGTATCAAAACTATTAAATACTAAAGCCTTATCTTCTTGCATATCTTTATAATATGATAACGGTAAACCTTTCATAGTAGTTAACATGGCTTGTAAAAATCCAAAATTTTTTCCAGCTCTTCCTCTTATTAATTCAGCAGGATCTGGATTTTTTTTTTGAGGCATAATCGAAGAACCAGTTAACATTTTGTCATTAATTTTAACAAGTTTAAATATATCAGAATTCCATATTATTAATTCTTCAGCGAATCTTGAAATATGCATTGCACAAATTGATGCTGCAGATAAAAAATCTAAAGCAAAATCTCTATCTGATACGGTATCAATTGAATTATTAGTCGGCTTTTTAAAACCTAATTTTTTAGATGTAAAGTTTCTATCGATTTTATAAGAAGTTCCAGCCAACGCTCCAACTCCAAGAGGGCTTTCATCAATATAATCAATATTACTGATAAATCTTTTTTTATCCCTGTTGAACATTTCTACATACGCCAAGAGATAATGGGCAAAAGAAATAGGTTGTGCATTTTTTAAATGGGTAAAACCAGGCATAATAGTATTTATGTTTGTTTTTGATTTATCTAAAAAATTTTTAGCCAACCCATTTAAATTAAAAATTATTTCTTTGGAAGCTTTTTTAATCCATAGTTTAAAATCAGTAATTACTTGATCATTTCTAGATCTAGCAATATGCAAATAACCAGCGTCCCCACCTATTATTTGAAAAAGTCTCTTTTCAATATTCATATGAATGTCTTCATATTTTTTATTAAATTTAAATTTATTTTTTCTAATTTCATTTCTAATTTTTTTTAAACCAGCAATAATTTTATTACATTTTTTTTTATCAACAATTTTTTGTTTAGCTAACATTTGAGCATGTACAATTGAAGCAAAAATATCTTCTTCAAATAATCTTTTGTCAATATCAATAGACGAACCAATATCTTCAAAAATTTTTGAAGTAGGCTTTTTAAATCTAGCGCCCCAAACTGCTTTATTTTTTTTCTGCATATGCTAAGTTCATGTTATTAATGTTTATAAATCAAAAAATCACAAAATTTTGTTTTTTTTTAGTTTTTTTTAGTTTTTTTCCATCAATATCACAAACAAATCAAGATGTTCCACTTAATAATATAGCTATAAATGAAAATGCCAGGCCTGTTTCTTCGGTTATATTTGAGGATTTTTCAGGCAATGAAATTGAGCTTAAAGATTATCAAGGAAAACTTGTATTAATCAATTTTTGGGCAACTTGGTGTGCTCCTTGCAAGAAAGAAATGCCATCTTTAGATCGTCTTCATCAGGAAAATAGTTTTAAAAATTTAAAAATTTTTGCCGTAAACATGGAAAATCCAAATCAGAAAAAAACTGAAAAATTCTTCAAAAATTTAAATATTAAAAATCTAGACATCTACTTTGACAAAGATTTTGATTTTGTTAAAGAATTTAAGCTAAGAGGAATGCCTACCACAATTCTAATTAATAAAGATGGTGAGGAATTTGCTAAAATTATTGGAGAGGTTGATTTCGTAAATAAAAAATTTATTAAATGGTTGTTAAAATATGACTAGTTACAATTTAAATTGCACATCAATATATCCACTATCAAAAAATAAACCACAACAGATTATTATATTATGCCATGGGTATGGAGGAGATGGAAAAGATATAAGCAGTTTAGCAATTAATTGGCAAAGATTTTTACCAAATGCTATTTTTTTATGTCCTGATGCGCCAGAAATTTGTGATATTAATCCACAAGGATATCAATGGTTTGATTTGAACACCGAGAAAGAAGAAATTATACTCGAGAAATCATTAATGGCTGAAGAAAAATTGAGTTTTTTTATAGATCAGGTCTTAGATAATTTACAATTAAATTCAAAAAATTTATCACTAGTAGGCTTTAGTCAAGGTACAATGATAAGTATTCAAACCGCTCTTAAAAAAACAAAAGAAATAAATTGTTTAATTGGTTATTCAGGTAAATTAATAAATCAAAAACATTTATCAAATAATATTAAATCTAAACCAAAAATATTCTTAATGCATGGTGATAGCGATACGATTGTTTCTCCAGTGCACTTATTAGAAGCTAAGAAATACTTAGTTGATAAAAAAATTAAAGTAAAAACTAAGATTTTTAAAAATTGTGAACATAAAATTCCTGTAGAAGGTGTTAGTCTTGGCTTAGATTTTTTGACAAAAAATCTTTTGTAATTGAAACATTTATTTAATAAAACTATTTCTTGAAAAACTTATATTAATCCGCTAACTTAATAATATGATTATTTCTGCTTCTGAAAAAGTGCCTTTAGAAAAATGCCCAGCACTTGTACTAAATGCTGACTTTAGGCCTTTAAGTTATTATCCTCTTTCACTTTGGTGTTGGCAGGATGCAGTAAAATCTGTTTTTCTTGAGAGAGTTAGTATTGTTTCAAATTATAAAAGAAAAATAAGAAGTCCTTCTTTTGAAATGAATTTACCAAGTGTAATAGCATTAAAAAGTTTTATTAAACCATCAGAGAATCCAAATTTTACTAGATTTAATGTTTTTTTGAGAGATAAATTCACATGCCAATATTGTGGAGATAAGAGAGATTTGACTTTTGATCATTTACTACCAAAATCAAAAGGGGGAGTAACAGATTGGGAAAATGTTGTTACCGCTTGTTCTGATTGCAATGTTAAAAAAGGTGGAAGGCTGTATGAGTCTTCAGGAATGCAATTAAGCAAAAAACCTTTTAGACCTACTGTAGATGATTTACATCACAATGGAAGAAACTTTCCACCTAATTTTTTACATGAGAGTTGGATGGATTATTTATATTGGGATGTAGAATTGTTACCTTGATTAAATTTTTTCCGAAATTGAAATTGCTATTTTAGATCCAGTTTTTATAACTTTATCCATTATCGAATAAAATCCTTTTTTTGTTGCACCAGTTTCGTAAGCTATATCTTTATGATTATTTTCATCATTTCTAAATTTTTCAATTTTTTTTCTAAGATTTTCTTCATCATTTCCTATTTTCTCAATTTGATTTTTGTAATGTTCTTCGATCACTTCCTCAACCGATGCCGTACATAGCATTGCAGCTTTTTTCCCAAGCATAGCCGTTCCAAATCCTAAAGCAGTACCCATTAAGTCCCACAAAGGCAGCAAATATGTAGGCTTTATATTTCTTTTTTGGATTTCGTTTTCAAAATATTGCAAATGTTCTTTTTCATGTTCTCGCATATCTTCAATTATATTTTTTAAATTATTATCTTGTTTAATGGTATTAAGAGCTAGTAACTGACCTTCATAAATCTTTATAGCACCACGCTCTCCAGCATGATCAACTCTTATAATCTCTTCTAAGATTTTCTTATTGGTTTTTTCCATAATTTAAAAATAATTTTAAAAATATAACACTTAATATTAAAGAAAAAATTGTATTTATTGTAGCAAGTGAAAAACCAAAGATTCTAAAATTTACCTCTTTACAGCTTACATTGCTGTTTTTTAGTTCTTCCAAAAGCTGTTCTTTTGTAAGAGATTCAGCAATATTTTGATTTTGACATACTAATGATTCTTTAAAAAATCCTTGTTCTATTCCAAAATGGTAAAAAGCTAAACAAGCACTAATAAAAAATACTAATGAAAGTAGCAATAAAGTAGTTTTTTCGTTTTTTTTAAAAAAAATTGTTTCAATTATTAACAAAATTGAAACAAAATATGGAATACGCTCATAGATACACAAGTTGCAAGGTTTGTGACCTAATTTATATTCAATTACATATGCAGAAATCAAAACTAAAGAAATAAATATTAATGAAATTAATAGAATTTTTTTATTTATATTGTTATTCATTTTTATTTTAAAATTAAGAAGTAAGCTCCTAAAGCAATTAAAATAACAGCTATGGCAATTATAACACCCCATTTAGTTCCTTGTTTATCTAAAAATGGGCCAATCTTATGTCCAAAGCGATAAGTTAAATATGCAACTAAAAAAAATCTTAAACCTCTTGTAACAATACATATAAAAATAAAAGAAATTAAATTGAAATGAATAATACCACTGGAAATCGTCAAAAGTTTAAATGGTAAAGGAGTAAAACCTGCAGTAACTAATATACCGAGCCAAGCAAAAAATCCTCCACCGCTCGTAAATTTTTCTGCAAAACTATTAGAATATTCATAACCATAAAATTCGAAAATTTTTATTGCAAACTCATTTAAAGAGTAACCAATATAGTAACCAAATAAAGCACCTAAGACTGAAAAAATAGTCGCTATCAGGGCTATTTGAATAAATTCATTTCTCTTTGATATTACCATCGGAATTATCATTACATCTGGTGGAATCGGAAAAAAAGAACTTTCAATAAATGCTTCAAAAGCTAGAATTGGTTTTGCAAATCTATGCCCTGCCCAAGTTACGCATTTATCATATAATTTTTTTAACATTTGTATTCTGATAACATCTTATATACTAATATATTAATATGGAAATAGTCACAAAAATTGCTCCAATTTGTTTAGCTTTAATAATGTTAGGTCTTGGATTGGGTTTAACAGGACAAGATTTTAGTAGAGTAGTTAAAAAACCAAAAGATTTTATTACTGGTTTAATTTGTCAATTAATTTTACTTCCAATCATTGCTTTTATTCTTATCAAAATATTTAATACGCCGCTAGAATTAGCGCTTGGTGTTATGATTATTGCGGCGGCGCCAGGAGGGGTAACATCAAATGTACTTACCAAATTTGCAAATGGAGATGTTGCTCTTTCAGTATCACTCACGGCAATAATAAGTTTAATTTCTGTTATATCAGTTCCATTTATTGTCTTTAAATCTGCTGACTTATTACAAATTTCTTATATGGCAAAAGAAATTTCTATGTTAGGCATTGCTTTAAAAATGTTTTTCGTTGTTACATTGCCCGTAATTATTGGAATGTTAATCAGAAAATTTGCGACAGAATTTATTTCTTCAAAAACTTTAATAATTCAACGTATCTCAATTATATTATTTGTTATAGTATTTGCTGCAATTTGGATTGAAGAGTGGGATAGGATTGTGAGCTATCTGACTCGGGCAGGATCAATTACGCTAGCACTTAATTTAGTGATGATGTTCGTTGGCTATTATGCTGCTAAGTTTTTTGCCTCTGGGCTTGCTCAAAGAAAATGTATTTCTTTGGAATGCGGTTTACAAAATGGAACCTTAGCTGTATTTGTATCTGCAAATCTTTTTGATGACATTATATATATGGTGCCTACAGCAGCATACGCTTTGATAATGTTTGTCACTTCTATAATTTTCGTTTTTTTTATTAGAAAGAACGTTAGTTAGACACGGCCATTAAAAAGAAAAGGGCTAATTTAAGAGACGTGTCTAAGTAACGTTCCTTTATGTTGAAGTTTAAATTTAATTTTAAGTTTTATTTTAGCTAAATTAATTTCATTTTGAATTTTTTCAATTTCTTGCAACGTATCATTTAATTTTTTGTCATTATTCTTATTTTTTTCTTTAACTTTATATAGTTTATTTAATTTATTATGATAAGAGTCTTCACACTTAAGAAAATCTAACCAAATTAACTTATCTTTCTGTTCTAATTTATCTGAAAATAATCCCAACTGAACGTTACATTTTCTACAATTAAAAATTTTCTTTAAATTCCATTCTGACAGACTTTCAAATCCATTTTGATACGAAACTCCGTTAACTTTTATTAGGCTTATTGTGTTACAACACGGACATCGTCTTATTTTAGGCAGCATGTTCATTTTTATCTAATAAAATTCTATTATAAATCTGCCAAATATCAAAATATCTTTGACCTAAAATGGGTTGATAAAAATATAAATAAAACATATGTTATTCGTATAAAACCAAATTGGGGCAAAACATAATGACTGGCATTTTAAGACAAATAGATAAGGCAAGGCAAAAAATCAAAAGAGGTGTGGCAGACAAACTTCTCATGCAAAAACCTTTTGCTGAAGGCATGTATCGTTTTTCTATGTTTATGATTGATTACTATGCGAGAGTAAGAGAAAATTTAAAAATGGATTATGACTCATTCATGATCGTACAAACAGCTGTTAGTCATACTTTATACCAGTTAAACAAAAAAAAAAATTATGGCACAAGCTATTCATCATTAGAAACAGCATGGGATAAAATAGTAAATAGAGATTTAGAATTATTAGAAAGCGTTTCCAGTTATGAAGTGAACATAAAAAACAAATTGACAATTTCTAGCGTTTGTTTGATTACTAAACTACCGAAAGAAACAGTTAGAAGAAAAA
>MDTG01130721.1_pt1 | contig 14760 bp, 7 predicted proteins | sample 811421 | NCBI WGS metagenome assembly MDTG01 (sample SAMN05326645, study PRJNA326480) | marine metagenome | isolation source: seawater | place: Pacific Ocean: South East | collected 2011
GAACGACGCGCGCGACGACGACGACGACGACGACCCGCGACGCGTCAAATTCGGACGATGAAACCACCAACTATAGAAGGAGGAAGAAGAAGAAACGGAGGAGGAGGACGAAGAAGCGTCGTTGGTTTTTCGAAATGGTGGGAAGCGACGAGCACCGACCGCAAGCTTCTGATTGTTCTCTCGTGCGTCGTCGTGTCTCTGCTCGGGAGCTCGGTGTCCGAACGCGAGAAATGCGCGCACGCCCACCACAAGATGCACGACGCGATGATGATGAGATCCTCGAGGAGAGACGACGACCAATTCCACCAGAACTTCCACCAAGAGGACGCGCCGTCGAGACTCATAGCGCTTAATAACGACGAAGGGGAGAAGGAGGACGTGCAAACCTCGTCCAAAAGAAGGGTGAGAGACTCGGCGATACAAATCGAGCTGAAAAGGAAAAAGGCGGAAGTGGAGGAACTGCAGCGCGCGCTGGAGAAGAAAAACAACGGCAGAGAAGATCCACTGGCGAAAGAGTTAGAGACGATGGCATCGGAACTGGCAAAGTTACGGACACAGCTGAAAACGTATAAAGTGAGCGAACAAACGGCTATTTCGGAAAAACAAGAGTGCGAGAAAACGTTAGAATACGGCGGCGACGGATGTCAACGACAGGAGTTACCGAGAGGCATGGAGTCGTGCGAAAAGTTAGCAGAGTATAGGAAAGAGTTGGAGAAGAAAGTCCTCTTGTTGAAAAGAGAGGCATGGGCGAATAGAGATAAGGTCGCAAACCAATGCTCCGCGAAATTGGCGGCGGAAAGATTGTTGTGGATGGATAGAGCGACGGTGGTGATGACGGCGGCGATTGAGGCCGGGACGGATGAGAGGTCATTAGATTCAACAGGGGTTATTCAAACAGAAGCGAGGAGGAGAATATTAGCGACGGAAAGGGAAATTGCGTATTCGAAGAAAAATCCCGATTCACCAGCGTTTAACGGCGTCGGGAGCGCGGCGAATGAAGCGGATTTATCCATCGTGTTTAAAAGAGCGTTGTTGGAAGCGAGAAACGAGATGTTAGCGGAAGATAAGAAAATCGACGAAGCGTGGATCGACGAGTTATTGCAAATTCCCCAGTTGAATGGTGAGAAGAGAAGCGGTGAGAAAAAGTGGACGCCAGATGAACGGCAAAAACACAGCGAAGAGTGGGAAGAAGCGGTGAGAAAATTGACGCCAACCATCGTCGAAGGCGTGCAAGTAAAAACGAAACACCCGAAAGACGTGATTAACTACTTCGCGAGAACGGTGGAGTCCGAGAGAGCGATGCCGCACGTGTTCGGTTTAGTGGAGAGAAAAGAAGGGCATATGGGATGGGAAGACAGATTCGCTAAATACGCTGCGCGCAAAACTCGAAGATCAAACAAAAACGTCAAAGGTGGCAAGAAAACAGACCAAAATTCAACCGCCGTTTTGAACGTTTTATTTCGTTCTGCGGTAGTGGACGAGATGTTACCGGACGCCACGCCACCTCCGGAGTACAAAAGATGTGCTTTAGTTGGAAACTCGCAAAGAAATTTACTCCGGGAGTCCGGTGAGGAAATTGATAGCCATGATACGGTGTTTCGCATGAACAACGGACCCACTTTAGGATTTGAAAAGTATGTCGGGACGAAAACGACGCATCGAATCGTAAATAATTTATGGACTAAAGCATACGGAGCGTCAGTGTATAACCTCGCGCGACTTCCACTCGAATGGAACTCCACGTTGCTCGTGTCTAGAACCGACGGTGAGGAGTTCTACAGTGTCGTTTCGGAGTTAAAAAATCGACGACCAGACGTTAACGTCGTTCGCATAGACCAGCGTGGGGCGGTAGCTGCGGGTGATTTGTTGGACACTTTGCGCAAACGCATCGAAGCGAAAAGAGGTTTAACATATCCGGGAAGAGGGTCTCCTTCCTCCGGTTGGCTCGCCGTTTTCCTCGCCATTCAACTTTGTGAATCTGTGGACGTGTACGGTATTGGTTTAGGTGGCTGTTGGGGCGCCGCCGGAGGTGGATGCGTTGGAGGCAGCGCTTGGCACTACTTCGAAAACGATATGGCCGATCTCTACAAAAATTCTCGCGAATTTGGAGAGGACCCTCATCACTCCTTCCAACTTGAACACGACATGCTCCGAGCGCTCGACGAGGCTGGCTACATCAAACTCCACGCGCCTCAAAAATACGACAGCTTGGAAAAAGAAGCCTCGCATTTAAGAGCCACGCAACCTAAGGTCTTAGGCGCCGCGCAATCTACTGCGCGAGCCTTATCTGCCAGGGCAGATCTCATCTGCATCGCCTCGGTCGGTCAAACCTGCGGCTGCGAGAAGAGGTGTTTGGCGCCGAGCGAGTTGCACTCCCGGGAGAAGAAATCGAAAATGAAAGAAGCCACGCAGGTTATTAAATCCGTGGAAAGTCACTCCGACGCTGGCGACGACGACGACGGCGGCGGCGGCGGCGGCGAACAGGGTGGAGGCGAAGAGAGGTGAGCGCGAGCGCGTGTAGTAGGTAGACGTAGGTAGTTCGTTTCGACGAGAGAGTATATAAACACAACATAAATAAAAAAAAGATAAAAAAGGAACAAAAAAGTCGTCGAATGGGATGTCGTGTGCCGATTCCGGCGTCTTCAAAATTTGTCCCTACCGGGGTTTGTTGGTCTTTGTCACCGTCCTTTCTCTCGTGTTGGGCGCGCGGAAAAAGACGGCTCGAGATGGCGACGACGTCCCCCGTGACGACGAGCGAGGCGGTGCAGGTGCGACGACGAGGACGTTTTTCCAGCTTTTTTCTCCGTTCGAGGCGACGCGCGCGAATTTGCCGATGATGAATTGACCCAATCCGGGTGCCCGATCGCAATTGTTTGATTCTCTCTCTCTCTCTCTCTCTCTCTCTCTCTCTCTTTTCTTTCTTTCTTTTTCTCTTTGTGTCTTTTCGCGCGAAAGGGGGGGACGTTTTTGTGCATCTCCTCGAACGCTGACGCGATCTCCTTTCTTTTCTCCGCGTCGACATCGCGACGTCTCAGCTCACGTCTTTGGGCATCAATCCGGCGATGATTTCGTTCACGAACGTGACGATGGAATCGGAAAAGTACATTTGCGTGAGAGAAACGGGAACGGCGAACGCGGTGGTGATCGTAGACGTGGCGTCGCCGTCGCAACCGCTGAAACGACCAATTACCGCCGATTCGGCGCTCATGAACCCAGAGCAAAAGATAATCGCGTTGAAAGCAAGCACGGCAGAGAGCGGTGGTAAAGATCATTTGCAAATATTCAACATTGAGCAAAAAGCGAAAATGAAGAGTCATCAGATGGACGAGCCGGTTGTTTTCTGGAAGTGGTTGGACGCAACGATGTTAGGAATAGTGACGAATACGTCGGTGTATCACTGGTCGATGGGTGGGGATTCCACGCCGGAGAAGATGTTTGATCGAACAGCGAATTTGGCTGGATCTCAAATTATTTCGTACAAAGCGAGTCAAGACATGCAGTGGTTTGCGTTGATTGGGATCGCACCGGGTGATGCGTCAAGACCAGCGTTGGTAAAAGGGAATATGCAGTTGTATTCCGTGGCGCAGCAGAGATCACAGGCGTTGGAGGCGCACGGTGCGTCGTTTGGGACGTTTCACGTGCCCGGAAACGCGAAAGCGAGTCAAATTGTAGCTTTCACGCAAAAGATGGTCAATCCTGGTGATGCGAGTGTCCAATCGAAGATGCACGTAATTGAACTCGGGATGCAACCAGGGAACACGAACGCGTTTCAAAAGTGTCAGACGGAAATGTTTTTCCCACCCGAGTACACAGACGATTTCCCGGTAAGCATGCAAATCTCGAAAAAGTACGGTTTGATTTACACCGTCACGAAAGCCGGTTTGTTGTTTGTGAACGATATCGAGACCGGGACCGCGGTGTATAGGAATAAGATTTCGAATGATCCTGTGTTTATCGCGTGCGTTTCGGAAAAGACGGGTGGGATTTATTGCATCAACAGAAGAGGGCAAGTCATTTTGACGACGATTAACGAAAGCGCAGTGGTGCCGTTTGTATCTCAGCAGTTGAATAACATGGAGTTGGCTTTATCTATCGCTGGAAGAGCGTCGTTACCTGGTGCGGAGGCTTTGATCACGCCGAGATTTGACGCGTTGTTCAACTCGGGTGATTTCAAAGGAGCCGCCGAATTGGCTGCAAAATATGGATCCTTGAGAACGATGAATACCATTCAAAAGTTTCAACAAGCGCCGCAACAACCGGGGTCTTCTCCGCCAGCGTTGCAATATTTTGGCGCGTGTTTGCAAATGGGTAAGTTGAACAAAATTGAATCCGTTGAGTTAACGAAGTTGGTGTTGAGACAAAACAAGAAACAGCTCATCGACCAATGGTTCGCGGAAGATAAATTGGAACCGAGCGAAGAGTTGGGTGATGCCATATCCCCTGTCGATAGCGACATGGCTTTAAAATTATACTCTAAAGCACAGTGTAATCCGAAAGTGTGCGCGGAGTTGGCGAAAAGAGGCGATTTTGAGACGCTCACGGCGTATTGCGAACGCGTGAATTACACGCCGAACTACATGCAAATGTTGCAAAGTTTGATGATGTCCGACCCGCCTTCCGCGGTTTCCTTGGCACAGAGATGCTCAAAAATGACGCCACCGCCGTTGGACATGCAAAGTGTGGCGGATTTATTCTTACAACGTAACATGATTCGCGAGGCGACGTCATTGTTACTCGATATCTTGAAGGACGATAACGAAGAACAAGCTGCGTTACAAACGAAGGTTTTGGAAATCAACTTAGTCACGTACCCGAACGTTGCTGACGCGATTTTAGCGCAAGGGAAATTGTCTCACTACGATCGCCCGAGAATCGCCCAGTTATGCGAGAAGGCTGGTTTGTACGGACGCGCGTTACAACACTACACGGAATTGAGTGATTTGAAACGCTGCGTTTCCGCGACGCACGCGATTGAGCCGAACGCATTGGTGGAGTTTTTCGGTACGTTATCGAAAGAATGGGCGTTAGAGTGCTTGAAAGAGCTTTTGAATGCCAACTTGAAGCAGAACTTACAAGTCGCGGTGACAATTGCGAAAGAGTATACCGAACAACTCGGCGTTCAGGAGATCATGTCGTTGTTTCAAGAACGCGATTCAAACGAAGGGTTGTTCTATTACTTGGGCGCGTTGTTACCAACTTCCGAGAACAAAGAGGTGCACTTTAGATACATCGAAGCGGCTTCAAAGATTCAACAGATCAAAGAAGTTGAACGAGTCACGAGAGAGAGTAACTTTTACGATCCAGAACGCGTGAAACTGTTTTTGATGGAGGCAAAATTGCCTGACGCGAGACCGTTGATTAACGTGTGCGACCGATTCGAGTTCATTTCCGATTTGACCACCTTCTTATACAACAACAACATGATGAGGTACATCGAAGGATACGTACAAAAAGTCAACCCGAAGAACGCTCCGAAAGTCGTCGGCACGTTGCTCGATTTAGAGTGCAGCGAGGAGTTCATCAAGAACTTAATTTTGTCCGTGCGTTCGTTGTTACCGGTTGGCCCGCTCGTTGAAGAAGTCGAAAAGAGAAACCGTTTGAAAATGCTCTCGGAATTTTTGGAACATTTGGTCAACGAAGGTTCGCAAGATCCGGAAGTCCACAACGCGCTTGGTAAAATGCTCGTTGATTCCAACAACAACCCAGAACACTTTTTGATGACGAACAAGTTTTATCAACACTCGGTTGTCGGTAAATATTGCGAACGCCGTGATCCAAACTTGGCGTGCGTGGCGTATAGGTTAGGGAAGTGCGACGACGAACTCGTCAACTGCACGAATACAAATTCTATGTTCAAATTTCAAGCGCGATACGTTGTTTCTAGGATGGAACCGGAGTTATGGGCGAAAGTTTTGACGGACGAAAATCAATACAGACGCCAGTTGATCGACCAAGTTGTCTCTACCGCGTTGCCTGAATCGAAGAACCCAGAAGAAGTTTCAGTTACGGTCAAAGCTTTCATGACTGCGGAAATGCCAGAAGAGCTCATCGAGTTGTTGGAGAAGATTGTTCTGCAAACTTCCGCGTTTTCGAACAATCCAAACTTGCAAAACTTGTTGATTTTGACCGCCATCAAAGCAGACAAAACGAGAGTAATGGAATATGTGAACCGTTTGGACGATTTCAACGGCCCAGAAGTTGGCGAAATCGCGGCTGGGAACGAGTTGTACGAGGAAGCTTTGGCGATTTACAAGAAATTCAACTTACACGTGGACGCGATGAACATTTTGATAGAGTCTATCGAAGATATCGGAAGAGCTATGGAATACGCCGAGCGCGTGGACACGCCAGAGGTTTGGTGCCAGCTTGGGAAAGCACAATTGTTGGAAGGTGGCAAAGAAGGCGTCAAGGCGGCAATTATTTCTTTGATCAAGGCAAAAGATATCACCACCTTCGATGACGTCGTCGAAGCCGCGAGAAAGTACGACGAGTACGAAGCGATGGTGCAGTATTTGTTGATGGTACGAAAGAGTTTGAAGGACCCGAAGGTGGACACAGAAATCGTGTATGCCTACGCTCGAACAGACGAACTCTCCGCGTTGGAAGATTTTCTTTCCAAACCAAACGCGGCGAATTTACAAACAGTTGGCGACCGTTGTTTCGACGAAGTCTTGTTGGAAGCTGCGAAGGTGTTGTTTACCGCCTTGTCCAACTGGAGTGCGTTAGCTTCCACTTTGGTCCGGTTGCGTCAATTCCAAGCCGCCGTGGAAGCCGCACGCAAAGCGAACATCCCCAAGACGTGGAAAGAAGTCTGCTTCGCGTGCGTGGAAGAGGAAGAGTTCAAGCTCGCGCAATTGTGTGGCTTAAATATCATTCTCCAAGCGGATGAATTAGAAGCACTCTCAGACTTTTACCAAGAACGTGGAAACTTTGAGGAGCTCGTTCAATTGATGGAAGCCGGAATCGGTCTCGATCGGGCGCACATGGGCATCTTCACCGAACTCGGCATTTTGTACGCCTATCACAAGCGAGAGAAATTACACGAGCACTTGAAGTTGTTCTCTCAACGCATCAACATTCCGAAACTCATCCGCGTTTGCGAAGAAGTTCACGCCTGGGACGAGCTCTGTTTCTTGTATGTGCAATACGACGAATACGACAATGCCGCCGAAGTCATGATGAAACATCCAGATGCCTGGGAACACATCCGATTCAAGGACGTGTGCGCCAAACTCTCCAATGTCGACGTTTACTACAAAGCGATCCGATTCTACCTATCTGAACATCCGAAAGAGTTGAACGATCTCCTCGTTGTCTTACAATCTAGAGTTGACCATGCACGAGTCGTCGCTTTGATGCGGAAACTCGAAGCTTTAGCACTGGTAAAACCATATTTAGTCGCGGTTCAACCAGCGAACTTAGCTGCCGTCAACGATGCTGTCAACGAGCTTGCGATCGAAGAAGAAGACTTTGAGTCATTGAGAACGTCCATCGATACATACGATAACTGCGACCAGCTTTCCTTAGCCGTCTCTTGTGAAAAGCACGAGTTGATTGAATTCCGCAGAATCGCTGGTCACATTTACCAACGAAACAAAAGATGGCGACAATCCATCGCTTTATCCAAACGAGATAACTTGTTCAAAGACGCCATGGAATGCGCCGCCAAATCCGGTGAACGCGACATCGCGGAAGAACTCCTTGAGTTCTTCATCGAAGAAGGTAAAAAAGAGTGCTTTGCCGCGTGCATATGCACGTGTTACGATTTACTCAAACCGGATTATGTCCTCGAAAAGGCCTGGATGAACGGGCTCTCGGAATACGTCATGCCCTACATGATTCAAGTCGTTAGAGAATATTCCACCAAAGTTGATGAATTAATCCAAGATAAAATCGATAAACAAACCGAGAACAAGCAGGAAGAGTTGAACAAAGAGAAAGAGCAGATGCAACAGAATCTGTATGCGCAACTGATGCCAGCAGCATTGCCGGCGCCGCCGCCGATGGGTGCTGGCGGTGATCAGTACGGTGGCATGGGTGGTACGGGCCAGTTCGGTGGTGGCATGGGTGGTGCGGACCAGTTCGGTGGTGGCATGGGTGATCAGAACGGGTACGCGCCGCAACCGCAGTACTACTAATTACTAGAGAGAGAACTTGTAACGCAAACATTTTTTAATCAGACAAGATTTATTGAAAAAGCGAACTAACAACGGCGGTTTCCCTTTTTTATTTCGTCACAAACTATACGCGATGATGTCGGTCGAATCAACGGCGTTAAACCATTCTTGTTCGGGCATTTCGCCGAGAGACAGAAGGTTGCATTCTTCTATATCGGCCTCCTCTTCAAAACCATCCAGTCGTCGTCGTCGCGCGCATTTTCCTTGCGCATCGTCGACGTCGACGTCTTCAACAAAACTCTTACCACCGCACGATATCATCGTCCCTCTCCCTTCGTCCGGCACATTGAAACCACCCGCACGCATCGAACGAGCAATACTCGAATATCCGTGGCGTGGTGGATTAGAACCGATCGAAAACCGTTTTGATGCGGTTCGATGTAAAACTGTGTTTGGAGAGGTGCCTGAAGAGGTGAAAGGAGGCACGTTATACCGACTCGGGCCAGGAAGATGTCGATTAGGATCGACAAAATACGCGCACTGGTTCGACGGAGATGGGTGCATGCACGAGGTGCGATTTGATAAAGAGAGTGGAGAAGTCACGATGCGGTCGGCGATGGTGGAAACGGAACGATATAAAGAGCAAGAGTTGCGAGCGGCGAACGGTAAAGCTGATGTAGTCGGTGCGAGAGGTGCGTGGACGCAAGCGACGAACATCATGGATAATTTAGGAAAGTTTCCGACGAATCCTGGGAATACCAGTCCAGTGATTTTTAATGGAAGTTTATTGGCATTATGTGAAGGTGGACCACCGATTGAGATTGATAGGGAGACCTTGGAGACGAAAGGCGAGTACACCAAGAAATTCACCGGCGATTTGAGTGGTTTTCCGATGGGATTTGCCGCGCATTCGAAAGTGGACGCGAACGATGGATTCATGTACGCGTGGGGATTAGCAAAGCCGCCGGCGTTGGGTCATAGGTTTGCAAAGATCTCACCGAGTGGGGAGGTTTTGAAAACCACCAGCGTGCCTTTGCCGAACCCGCTCGGGTTTTATCTCTTACACGACGCCTGTGATACGAAAAATTATATCATTTTTGTCGTCGTTCCGTGGAAAGCGACAGCTGGGCAAATCATGCCTGCGTTGATTGGTGTGGAGAGTTTTGGTCATTCGTTTTCGTATGATGCAAACGCGAAGACGCGTATCGTCGCCATGCGCAAATCAGATTTAAGCGTCGTGATGGAGGTGGATGTTGAAAATTTTAGTTCTTACCACAACGCCGGGGCATACGAAGACGAACAAGGGAATATTCACGCGTTGGTGTGCAAACTAGAAGGTGCTCGACCAGATTTAGAGAAGAATTTCTCGGACATGTACAATTCCGTGTGGACGTCGAAACAGTATAATCACTTGTACGATGTGTGTTTATCAGTCAAAGAGAAGAAAGTTCTATCGCAAACGAAAATTGGCGGCAATGAAGCGAAACCGATGGAATTCCCGGTTTTGTCAACGACGTGGATGCAAAGTGTCGCGAAATCGAAAGCAATGCCTAAGTTCATATTCACTTTATGTTTCGGCGAAAGCGGCGGCGGTTATTTTGATACCATACAAAAAGTAGCCACACAAGGGTTGAACAACAACAATCACCTTGAATACAGATCCAAGCCTGGATATTTCCCTGCCGAAGTCGCGTTTGTCCCAAAATTCAATGCTCGAAAAGAAGACGATGGGTATTTATTGTTCGTTGAGTATGCTGCCAATCGTCACGCGAGCGATGTGGTCATCCTCGCTGCGGAGACTATGGAAGAAGTGTACAGAGCCGAATCGTCGTACCATATTCCGTACACGTTCCACGGGTATTGGGATTCAAATGCTTAGAGTTTCACCATCATGACAGCAGAAACCATTGCACTCATATAATGTTTGCTTAGAGTGAGTGAGTGAGAGAGAGAGAGAGAGAGAGTAATTCTAGAGAGACATTGTGAATATAGAAGATGCGCGCTGTACGCTTTGCCGCGAAAAAATTTGCCAACCCGACAAAGCTCCAAAGTTTTCACTCGAATCTCCTAAAAATAGTTTACTCTCTCAACACCTGCGCAATGCGTTCGGCCTTTTCCGTCTCTTCTTCATCCTCTTCCAACGGCAGCGCGCCGAAGTTCACCCCTGCGCCTCACTCTGGCTATCATCGTCGGGGCAACGTAAGTCCGAATCGAAACAAAAGTCAATCCTTCTTCGAAGGGTGGTATTTCCGCCTGTCGATTTCCCGAGAACAATCGGTGAGTTTGATTTACCACGTGTACGACCCAGATGACGAAAAATCGAAGAGGCATTCAGCAGGAGCGCAGATTATTGGTCCAAATGGAGAGTATATATATAAAGAAAGTCGTAAAGTACGAGAAAATTTCAAGGCGGAAGGACACGAGTTGGCGTTACAGTTAGAATTTGACACCGCAGTGAAGAAGCCAAAAATAGATACAAATAGGAGGGAGTTTTATCGAGTCAGCGATAGAGGGACGAAACACGCGGGATACATATGCACAAGCGAAAGTAATAAAAACGATATCGAGAATATAGACTCACCGTGGAAAGACTCTGCGGTTTTAGATTACATCGAATGGGACATCGACGTGACGCCGTTGAAAACATACGGGTCTGGGAACGGGACGGGGAAAGATAAGGAAGACGTTGGTGTCTCGCCTGCGGGATGGTTAACTTCATTACCACTGCTCGAACCACACTATCAGATATTATTTGCACATGCGCTAGCGACTGGGTATATAGAATGTGACGGTAAGAGAACAGAGTTCGTCGATGCCCCTTTCTACGCCGAGAAAAATTGGGGCGGCGGAGGTTTCCCTCGTAAATGGTTTTGGATGCAATGTAATTCGTTCCCGCACTATCCAGATTTGTCTGTTGCGTGCACTGGTGCGAATCGAGGGGTAGTTATCTCTCCAGGCACTTACGAAGACGTCGGTATGATTGCCGTTCACTTTGGTGACTTGTTCGTGCAGTTCACTCCAATCGGCGCGAGTAAATCGACGAAAACAAACAGTTCATATGTGGGTGAAAACATTCTCGTCAAATCGACGACATTTGAATGGAAAGTGCACCCTTGGGGTAGTTGGGAAGTTGTCGCGAAAGGGGACGAGTACGAGTGCTTAATTACTGGCACGTGCGAACACGATTTGTCCAAATGTAAAACCACCGTGCTTCGTGCTCCTGCACCGGATACCGAAACCGGCATGTTACCTTTGTGTCGAGAAACGTTTTCAGGTGATATGACCGTCAGCATGTACAAAATTGACAAAAAGAATATGCGAATTCCTGTATTCGAAAATGCATCCAGTGGGTCCACAGCCTGTCTCGAAGTCGGTGGCGGCCCATGGGAAGAACCATGGGAAATCCAAGCCGACGTGAGAGATCCTTTAGCAGGGGCGTTGGCGATGACGGATGTGAACGTTGACTTGGTGCAAAGTGTCGGGAAAGTGTTCGGTTTGGACGTCATTCCAGGCTTGTGATGAAAAATTCCTTAGCAGCGCGGTTAGGTGTAGCATTTTAGAGAGATGTAGATGTGTCGTAGATCGTGGATTTCAGAGCAGAAGTCAAAGTAGAATTTTTAGCGCTTTGTAACTCTTTTGGAAACACGCGAGAGCCTCATTATGAGCAGGAATGTGCTCACGCATAAAAAACACATCCAAACCATGCGTGCCATAACCACGGACGCTCTCATCATCCGTCGCGTGCTTTCAAAACTGTCGGCGCCATCTACGAGTGCACATAAATCATCATCGCTCGCGACTAAATTCTGCCGAGCGGCTCGAGCGTCTTCTTCCACGTCCACGTCGACAAACTACGAGGTCGACTCCATTCTCGAGCTGATTTGTCACTCGATCGCGAGCGACGGTTCGGGTGTCTGCAGACTCCCGGACGACCGAATCTGTCTCGTCACCGGCGCGACTCCCGATGAACACGCAAAAATATTGGTCAAAATCACTCAAGTGAAGAAACAAGTCGCTTTTGGCGTGAAAGTATCGAGGCAAAACGACGAACGGTTAACGAACTATCAACAGCCTTTTTGTGCGCATTTCGCAACGTGCGGAGGTTGCTCGTGGCAAGACGTGGAGTACGATAGACAGTTGGACCTAAAACGAACGATGGTAGTAGAATCCTTCGCGAAGAATGGCAAGTTAGGGATGGATGACGCGAATGCTTTGGTAGAGAAGACGGTTGGATTGAAGACAAATAACGAGACGATGGTGCCGACGAAGTTTCGGAATAAGATGACTTTTGCATTTGGAATAGACAATAGTGTAGAAAAAGGTGGCTCGAAGATTGGTTTGCGGCCTCCGAAATCGCATGATGTGGTTATTGATGTGACGTCACCGAGCGGGTGTATGTTGCAATCGGATAGTGCGAATGAAGCTTTGAAGGTGATAAGTAAATCGTTACGAAAGGCGGGAAAATCTTTACCTCCATTCGATAGGAAAACTGGCAACGGAACCTTGCGATCGGCGACGTTCCGCGAGAATTCGAATGGGAAAATTGATGTGGAAATTGAATCCACGTCGAGAGACTCGGCAGTGAAAACTGGTCCATTGGCGGAAATGATGAAGGAAACGCTAACTGTTGCGAATGTGAAATCCGTCACACACGTCCAAATCGATCGAGTGGCAAACTTGAAAAAAGCTGGAAGAGGGAGGAAACAAAGCAATGTAAAAAGTGGAAGAAGGCCGGAGAGTAACAGGAAGGTAAAAAGAACCATGATTGACGACGATGAGAAAGATGTCGGAAGAGAGTCCGTCATCGACGACGCGTGGGAGGTATCTTTGTCCCGTTTAAAGTTTCGCGCGAGACCAGAGTCGTTTTTTCAAACGAACACGGCGCAAGCTGAAGTATTGGTGGATACTGCGGTGGAAGCTTTGAAACCTCTTTTTACACAAGATACAAAAAAACAAAAGAAAATTGTTCTGGACCTTTTCTCCGGTGTTGGCGTGTTCGGGTTGACGGTTGCGCATAAGATTCCGAACATTTCCAAAGTCATTGGCTACGAAATCGTCAAAGAAGCCGTTATGGATGCAAACGAGAACGCCATCATGAATAACTTATCAGATAAATGCAAATTTTATGTCCGGGATTTAACCAAACCTGGCCCCTTAGAAGGGCTAGAAGACAAGGACGATGTAACCTCTGAAGACGCCAACTCCATCATCGAAGCTGTCATCGTCGACCCTGCTCGCCCAGGGTGTTCCAAAGACATCCTCCGCGAAATACGAACGTTACGTCCAAAACGTATCGTATATATATCTTGCAACCCAGACACGCAAGCAAGGGACGCAAGCATCCTGTTCGGAAACGAGGACGACGATAAAGACGGAGTATCTTCTTTACCGACGTACCGACTCACCTCTATAAAACCGTGCGACATGTTCCCGCATGCGTTGCACGTCGAGACTGTCGCCGTCTTCGACCTCTTTTAGTAAATAGAGTTAGTTATGTTCGTAAATAAAGAAAGAATTTTGTTTAAAAACTTTACTGTGCGATAGATTAGTACTACTGGTATGTATGATGTAATGAAGCAAAACTGGGTTTTAAAACATGATTAATAATACACGCATTCGTTCTCTTCTCAAGGCTCCTTTTCCTAAAAAAAGTTGGCACCATCATGATGACGTCATAAATTCTTACAACTGAACACACACTCACACATTAACGCGATATAAAAATGCAATCTATCACCCAATTCGCCTCTGTCACTTTCAAAACGAACGCTCCTTCTGCGAAGCTCTCCAAAAAAGTCGACGTACGCGTCCGCGCGGCCGCCTCCATGCCAGCTCCCGGGTCTATGGATTCCAACGACGAAAACGATGTCGTCACCACTCGAGACGCATCTTCTTTCGTTCCGCAAGCGCCGCCGGTGCAAAAGGACAACGTGATTTTCTCGTAAGTGTTTCACTGTTGTACCGCTTACACTTTTGATCAGTTTCGATGCCGTTTGGATTCGTCTGGGATTGTTTGATCCACATGAACATATAAACTAACTTAAGTCTTTTCAATTCTGAACACGTCACTCTCTTAATCAGTGAAACAGCTCAGCTAATCAATGGGCGCGCGGCGATGGTTGGTTTCGTCTCCGCCGTCGCTGGTGAAATTATAACAAAAAAAGAAGCCTTTGAGTTGCTTTTCCCGGCCAAGATGGTTTCCGGCGTCTCGACGCACGTCATCGACGCTCAAAACTTCTCTTTGTTTGCGTTTGCCATCGTCGGCGTGACGCTTGGCACTATCACGCCGAAGTTTACGCAAGACAATTTTGACGAGAGCAGAGAGTTTGCTATCTTCAAGACGAACAGCGAAATGTTAAACGGAAGAGCGGCTATGATTGGCATAATCTCTCTACTCATTGCAGAGAATATCATGGGACACGCTTTGTTCTAAGAGTGTTCGCATCACCCCTTCCCATGCCGGAAAAAATGTAGAAATACCCATTTTTAATGTACACTATATTTATTACGTACACGTGGCTAATGCTTTGCTATAGCCATTCTTTCTATTCCCATACTATGCATCACTCGTCGTCGTCGTCGTCATCATCATCATCATCATCATCATCATCATCATCATCTTGTGTCAATAGACCGCTTTTCC
>MDTG01162294.1_pt1 | contig 14760 bp, 17 predicted proteins | sample 811421 | NCBI WGS metagenome assembly MDTG01 (sample SAMN05326645, study PRJNA326480) | marine metagenome | isolation source: seawater | place: Pacific Ocean: South East | collected 2011
AACCCAAGTATGATCACCTGTTCCTCTCATTACAGGTATACCTCTTTTAGCTGATACTGTAGAACAATTAACACAAACATGATAACCTAATTCTCTTCGTTTTACAGGCATAGGTCCATCACATTGAGGGCATTCCATCATTTTTAATTTTTCCATTGTTTTTGTTTGATACATATATTAATCTTTAAATAACTTTAATTTTTTACATACATTATATACTTGTAAAGGGGTTTTTGCTTTATATCTTTTACCATTTTCTTTATCTTCTATATATTGTTCCTCATCTTCAATTTTAGCTCCATTAACATACCAAAATATTACTTCTGCTACTTTATCATCATAATGTTCATATACCATATCTTCTATTACTTGAAAATATAAATCTTCATACATTATAAGATTTAAACCATATTGAGTAAATACTTTATCAGTACGTTCTTGAATTGAAACTAACCTATTTAAAAGATGAACAAAAAATTTTTTATGTTTATTTTCTATTTTTTTAGGATTTTCTTTAATTTGAAGTTTTAGTTTTCCAATTGTAATAGATTTTTTTGGTTCTTTATTTTTCATTTATAATAAGATTATTTTCATAAGTTTCTAATTTACTAACTGTAATTTTTAGATTTTCTAATTCAAACTCTCCTATTTCACCACTATCTTGTATTATTTCCGGTATTTGTTGAATTAAAGAATAATCCTGATTTGTGAAAGTATTTCCATTTACTTTTATAAAAATATCAGTAGGAAAAAACCCATTATTAGTATAATCACTTAAATTTCCTATACTAAAAAGTTTTTCATTTAGGTCAAACGAAGTATTAGGTTGTTCTAAATCAATATAATTTTTAATTATTGTAGGAACATTTCCCTCATCTACATATATTTTATCACACCAAGGTTCAAGTATTTGCAATAGCTGAGGAGTACAATTATCTACCTGGACCCCTATATTATATTTTGGGGGGATAATGGGTTTCATTAAAGAATCATGTTTACAAAAATGACCCCATTTACGAATAAATTCTCTAGTTGATTTTTGGTTTTGTTTTAGCCATTCATCTGTTTCTCTATTTTTCATAAATACCTTACCATCAGGATTTCTTTGAGCTCCATCCGCAAACCTACTACCTCTACATGTCATATGGTAAACGCAACCATCCCAGGTTTGTATAAATTTAACTCCATTTAATTGGAAACGATTAAATATATCAGTATCTTCTTTTGATTGTGGGGCAAATATTTCATCATGTCCCCCTATTTCCTGGAAATCTTTTTTCCAAAATGCCCAAGGGGCAAATATACCCTCTGTAGTTTTATTTAACCTATCCTTACTAGTCATTTGTAAATGAGACATTAAAGTTTCTTCATTAAATTCTTCAGGTTCAATTCCACAATCAAATAATATTTTTTCTGGTCCTGGAGGGTGCAAGGGTGGTTCAATTCTAGTAAGAGATACAATAGTTTTTTCAATAGGTGTTTTATACAAAGCATCCCCTGTAATAGTAGTAGTAAACATATGTTTTTCAATCGAATTTAAAGCATAAGGGCACAAATACATATCTGCATGGTAAATCATACAAAGATCATGTTTAGCCACTTCATTTACTAGTTTATCATATAAAATAGTATGGCCTAATCTTTTTTCGCTAAAATTACAGATGGCATCAAAATTAGGATCTTTATCCATCATTTCTAAACACCATTCCCATGTACCATCTGTAGAAGCATCTGATGCCACACATATTTGAACTTCATGATCACCTTGATTTTTACGAATTGAATCATAAGACCATTTAAGATATTTTAAATTATTTCTACTGGGTTGAATTAAACTTATTTTCATTAGAACGTTTTTTTAATAGTTTGAATAAATTCCTGGTAATTTTCAATAGAATGAGGATATGTTTTTTGGACATCTTTACATATAATAAGATTATTATTAGATAAATTTCTATAATATGAATTTTTACTAAAATAATCTTTTCTACTTTCACCCCCACGTGATAACCACATTACACTAGTTCCTTCAAAGTAACTAGTTAATATTCCTGCTCCTCCAATATAACTAATAAACTTATTGCAATTAGAATATAACATGCATTGTATTTTATTAAATGATAAATCCTGGTTTTCATTTACTAAATCATCAAATAATATAACATTATCATAATAGTTAACTAATTCATGATCATTAACTAATCCTATTCCCTTAACCTCACTCTCTATCTCACCCAACTGAATAGAATTTAACTCATTTTGATCCTGAGTAGGTAAGGTATTATTTTTTGGCCTATGATAAATGACTTGATAATTTTTTTCTGTCAAATAATTAAATATATAATATAAACATTCAATACTAAAATATCTAGTAGGCATCCCCCCACCTTCAATATTATACGAATTATTGATAATTACTAATTCTTTATCAAATTTAAATCTATCATTCTTATATTTTTCCTTTAAAGGGGGAGGTGTCCATTTAGAATAATCTAAAACTCCATTAGCTTTAAATTGTTTTTCTTCACTAATTTCCCCATACCCTTCACCAAACATTGCCATAGCATTGTGATGTAGCCAATCATTAGGCAAAGAATTTAATCCCGCAGCAGTATTATCTATAGTTCTCTGAGTATATCTTTCTTCTATATTATCACAAAAATAGTAAAAAGGTTTCATATCTTTACTAGTAATAACTTTTTCTAACTGATTGTTTTTATGTAACCAATAAGCATAAGGAACACTTAAAACTAATTCAATACCAAATTCAGGGTGTGTGTCTACTGTTATTTTCATTCTATAAATTTTTTAGTTCTAGTAATTGGGTTTTTATATCTGGAGTTATTATTCCTTCTGTTAGGCTTCTATCAGTCCCCTTAACTACCTTATTAATAGTTATTTTTTTATTCCAAACGTCTGCCATAACTTTGAGTAAACCATACTTAGAAATAGTTTCACCTTTTAATGTAGTTTCTATTGAATATGAATCCCAGTCCATTATTAAATTATAACAATGCTTAGCCCATTCTAAAGTTGTATTACCACTCCAAATAGCTTTTGTATAACCATCTACTTCACCCTCTTGTGATAAAAACCACTCTAACAAACTAGCTTTACTATTTAACTCAGGACCTATAATAGCTGTTTTTAGTATTTTAGTATTAATCCCTTTATCTAAAATAAAATCAACTGCTTTTTGTTTAGAAACACCATAATTATCATTACCATTATAGTCAGTTCCTTGGTGAATAATTTTACTATTAGTATTCATATCAAGCCATATAGGTAGTTTGTAATTTACACTAAATTTATTTTTTCTTTGAGGAATAGCTCCTATGCAATTGACTATAAAATCATAATTAGATTTTTTTATAAAAACTTTTAGATTTTTTGAAGGCCATCTTGAATCGCAAGTATGCACCTTAATGCCCTTAATAGCAAGATATTTGTAAACTATATGACCCAACATACCTCTATGCCCTAATACTAACACATTCATATTACTTTATTATCTTTTAAAAAATTATATACATTTTTATCCGGCATTACTGAATCTAAACTATTATAACTTTTAGATTCTTCTGTTACAATATTATCAGTAATAAGGTAATTTTTACCTACATCTATGGTACGCATCCACTCAGCTTCTGATATCATAGCTTCATGGAGTTTTTCACCTGGTCTTATACCTATATGTTTTAAGGTACCTTTAATTTTTTTCCAAGTAAATAAAGCCTGAGCTATTGATGTAATACTAAAAGATTGAACTTTAGGTATAGCTATACACCCATGTGTATTTTTTTCATTATAGGCAAAATCAATTAAATCACAAGCTCTATCTAAAGATAAAAGAAAACGAGTCATTCTTTTATCAGTAATAGGTAATTCAGTAGCTCCTGCATTTAAAAGATTTTTAAAATATGGAATTACAGAACCTGTTGATTCTAACACATTCCCATACCTTACAAGACATACTTTAATATCTTTTTGTTGATTAGCATAATCAATATATAATCTTTCGGATATAGCTTTACACATACCATAAACATTAACTGGAGAACAAGCTTTATCAGTAGATATAAACATTAAGGTTTTTATTCTATGGTTACTACGTTTTATAGATTGGATTAGATTTTGGTGGCCTAATATATTAACATTTACAGATTCATAGGGATTACTTTCACATACAGGGACATGTTTTAAAGCCGCAGTGTTTATTACAATATCAGGTTTATAATCTTCAATAGCATTTCTAATACTATTAATATCTTTAACATCTCCTATATGGTAAATTACATTAGGATAATCTCTTTTCATATTCACATGCTTATGTTCATCCCTAGATAAAATAATAATATTATTATCATTATAATATCTTTTAGTAAGGGTTTTACCTAAAGCTCCAGTACCTCCAATAATTAATATTTTTTTATTTTTCATAACTTTTTAGTTATATTTTCCCATTTTTTTAGAAACTGATCCTCACTATATAAATTTTTATATAATAACTTAGATAATGTACTAACTTCTTTATAGAAATCCAAATCATTTTGTATCATATTTGATAATTTTTTAGCAGCTACTAAATCCCCTCTATCTACACTTAAATCTGGGAATAGGTATTTTTGGGTATTGATATCATTATATCCAATACAAGGAATACCTAAATAGGCACAGTTTAAAGGAAACTGGCCTGCTGAGGATTGATAAGTTTGGATGCCATATTTACATTTAGATAATTCTTTCATAAAAGTAAGCCAATCCATCCAAGGTAAGTAGTTAATACCATTTATATCCTCACCTTCCTTATATTTACCTGCTTTAAAACCATATTTGGGCAACTCAAACTCATTTGAAATAACCCAAGCATCAAATCCTCTATAGGTTAAATGCCAATTGCCAGCTACAAATACTCTATCTTCTTGGGGGGCAGTTACTATTTGATCTTCAATCATTAATGTAGGTAATATATAAGTAGGTATATTAGTCATACCTTCATAATATTTTACATCAGCATCATTATGACATAATAAAAGATCAGCTTCTAATAATTGGTTATAAAACCATACCATAGTAGGAACAGGGTCTTCCATCCAATCCCAATGACAACCCTCTTGCATTATAATTACTTTATCACAATGTTTTTTAATAGTTTCAATTAGTGGGAAATTATTACTAACTAAATGTTCTCTATTTTTTTCTTTAGGAATAATAACAACTCCAATATCATATCTAGTATCAATTTCATTTAATTTAAACACACAATAATGAGTAGCATTTAAAGCACATATCCAGGCCTGATCTGTTCTCATAGGAATATTTCTTGGAACTTTTCCACTATAACCCCCTTCACTAAAAAATGCTATTTTATTCATCATATTGATTTAAATTTAATAATTTATAACTTTCTGAACCATGGTTAAATAATATATCTAAAAAAGACATTGAAGATATAAATTCTCCTTTATGAAATTGATTATAAACTGGATGGGTAAAATTTTGAAAAATATATTTTAAATTATTATTTTTGAACTTATTAGGTTCTACATATGTTTTACCATCTTTTCCAAAAATAAAAACATCTGCTTTAACTGCTTTACATAAATTGATTATTAATTCAGATTTCTTTCCTTCAAGACTGTGTCCCTGGTTTTTTAAATTAGAAGCTTTAATTATAGGGATGGATATTTTAAATTTATCAAAAGCATACCTAATAAACTTTTCATTAAATTCTATTAAATAAAAGTAATCTTGATTATATATTTTTTCGATTTCAGGATATATTTGGTTAAAATATGGAGATTTTGAATATGAATATTTAATAGTATTTAAATGTTTTTTTCTCCAATGCTTAGTATTATCAATTTGTACATCTGTAAAAGTTTGTAGTCTAGATTTGTTTTTAACGGGGACTATTATAGATTGGGGACCATTATGGGTAAGAATTTGGTTTTTATTATGCCAATGTTCTTTTACAAACTGTATTGTATCTAAAATTATATAGATATCCCCCATAGTAGCTTTTTGTATAAACCCTAACCAAGGTAAACATTCTGGTTGATGGGCTGCCAAAATAATTCCTTTCTTATTAATTCTTCTAGAATCTTGACTTATGGGAAAATTGAAATCCAATCTAACTTATTTTTATAATTATCTACTATAGGACATTTAAATCCCGGGTACATGTCATGAAGAGGAGTATAGGGTACTCTTTTTTGTTTTCCAAAATATAAGGCCCTTAACCATGAGTTTGGCCTATCTTCTCCAATCATAATAATTCCAGCATTAAATAGTTCATCTGCTTTTTGTATTCTAGAATCTAATAGTTTAGGTATATCTAAATACATTTTATTTAATTTTTTTGCAATATAAGATTCAAAAGGTGTATAAATATTATCTCCATTAAAAGCAAATATGCTTCCTCCTTTTTCTTTATTTTCTCCAGCATTTAACCATTTAGTAGGACCCGTTGAAGCTATTACAACATCAGAAAATTTTCCTAAATCCTTTAAACCTATACATTGAGAACAATCTTCAATAATTTTATATTTGTCTGAAATTTGTCTGATTTCTTGGACCTGAATCCCAAACATGTGAGGTATTATTATAGTATCAACTTTATTTGGGATTTTAGATAAATCTATTTGAAGATCTAAACCACAATCTATAATATAAGGTTTCACTCCTGTTTCTAAACATGCCTGGAGTACCCTATGACAAGTATAAGTGGGTAAAGCTACTTTTTTACTTTTTAAATGTTTTAAAGCTTGTTTTATAGCTGTTTTCCCATTTTCAAGTAAAGTAGCATTTTCCTTATAAAAATATTGAGACCAAATATTATTAAATTCATCCCACACCATTAGTTGTCCATTTTTTTATTTTATAGATATCATAATATTCTGATTTATATTTAGCACAGTTTTCCATCACATAGGCCATTCCTATATTCCAATGTTCTTTTAAATAATATCCTATTTTAGAATAGGATTGGTCTTTATTAATGTCATATCTACTTAAAGTTTTTGATTTAAATTCATATTGATTTTGGGAAAGTTCAATAAAATAGTTTGGTTCAAAATTTAATGAACTAGGTGAGTAATAAGTTATAAAACGATCACTTAATTTAAAAATACCCATCATTATTTCAAAACATACCTGGTGGTCTGTATGTAAATCATTAGAATCATGGACTAATATATCAAAATTTCTTTTAAAATCTATGTTAGTATAAATTAAATTTTTTAAATCATCCATTTCACTTCTTAGCCTGGTAGAATGAAAATTATGTTGGAGATATTTTAGTTTAATAGAAAAAAGATTATCTAATTCATTAAGATTTTTTAATGTTATAGGTTCTTTATAATCATTATTAGTAGCTAAATGGAGAATAATATTTTGATATTGCTTACTATGTTTAAATAAATACCCATAACAAGATATTTCAAAATCATCTAAATGACAACATAATATATGTAAGTCTTTTTCCATTATTTTTTATGTAAATATACAAAAATAAAATTAAATCTCCAAATCTTAATGAGAGTAATATAATAAAAAATCAAATTTATTTTTATGAATTAATTGCACATTATGAGTAATATTTAAAGTTTCTCCTAAAACATATTCTGGAGAAAAATATTCTACATTTTCAGATCTAGCATCAGATCTATTACTTGGAAAGTTTACAAAAACTTTACCAGCTATTTTAAACATGCTAGATAAATACTCTTTTAATAAATCTGGATTCCATGCAGGACCTCCTCTATTTCCTGCTACTCCACTAGAGATACATACGTCATAACATCCCTTTGGAAATTTAGTAGTCCATTTTTTATCAGGATATTTATTTTTTGCTATCTCAATAAAATTTTCATTAATATCCATTCCTACATAATTTTTACATTTAAACCCAAAATCAAAAAAAGATCCCCACCCACAACCTATTTCTACTATACTATTATTATTTAATGGAAGAATTTGGTGAATTTGGGAATATCTAGTTTTTGCAGAAGTACCTTGTTTATCTCCCCAATATAAAGATCTAAAATCATCTAAACCAAATTGAGAAAATTTTTTATTATAAAACTCTTTTATATTCATTTATTTTTTAATTGTTGTTTTACAGCTTCAGAAAAAGCATAATTTTTATATTGGGGATCATATACATCTTTCCATGTAAATGCTTTATAATTAGTATTGAATAAGTTATAACAATTTGATTCTGACATTTGGTGAGCATTCATATACCAATCGTTAGTTTCTCTTCTTGCTTGCATTCCTAAATTATTATCTTCTCCCTTTATATACATTCTTTTTTTAGGGTGTTTACGATTATGCACTAATAAAATATTTTTAATTACATATTGAGGTATATTTCCTAATACTCTATTTGTCATATGCATAAATGCAGTATCCTCATGTACAAAAAATACAGATTTAGGAATATTTACTCCCGCTTTTATAACTTCGGATGATATAACTAATCCACATCCATTAAATTTGTGTTGGGGAAGAATTCTAACATCTAAATCTTCTGTTTTTTCATTTATGGAATTCATTTCATTTTTATTCATTGTATATCTTAAACTCCACCAATTTTTATCATCCCCCTCAATAAAGGGTTTATCTGTAAAGTCCGGATGTTCTAATTCTTTCCAACTATTATCCCACATTTTACAGCCCCCAAAAAATCCAAGATATTTAGGAGTTTGAATATTTTGATGTAATGAATCTAATATAACAAAAGTTTGTTTAGGAATTAAAGAATCAGATTCTCCCCACATTAATACATCTACTAAATTGCAATATTTTTCGTTAAACTGTCTTCTATAATCCGCTATCGTAACTAAGTTATATGTTAAAGATTTAGTAAATCTTTCATCTGAAATTAACTTTTTAATTTTTATTTGACATTCAGCATATTGTTGTTTATTTATACATTTTTCAAGATCCTGATTAGCACAAATTAAGAAATCTACTATAACTTCTCCTTTATATTCATCTAAGGCATCTTTTAAAGATTCTATATATTCTCCTATAATTTCAACCTCATACCACTGTATTAAGCATCCTATTGCAAATTTAGTTTTCATACAAATATTTATAAGTTTTTTCCATCCAATATTCGGGTTTTCCAAATTCTTGTGGTATGGCGTTAAAGTGGTAAACCCACCCTATTTTAGTCATAGTTAATTCATCGTTTAAAATTTCTTTTCTAGGAAGATCACACATATTAAATTCATAAGGAAGAAAATTATGTTCTATATTTTCTAGTCTTAAAAAATGATTAAAGATAGGTTGGTCTGTTCCTACATAATAAGTTTTTTGAAGATTTAAAATTAATTCTTTATTATTATGGTAAAATTTAATAAAATTTTGAAGAAAATCCTTATGAGACTCATTAAAAATAATAAACCCCGCATTTATATATTCCCAAAAATTAAAGGATAATGGTTTATCACTGAACATATGTTTATAATAATTTTCCATACTTCTAATAATCCAGTCATAACATCCTTCATTATGTACTGCAGATAGTTTATGTTGGGTTAAATTAAAAAAGTTTGGAGTATCTGGATGAATAATGGTATCGGCATCAACCATTAATACCTGATCATATTTTATTTCGCTATGTTCTAAAATATCTAAAACATGCCATCTTTGCCAAGTGATTTTCATTTCTTCTATAGGGCAAAGTAACTGATCCATAATAATAAGATCACAATTATTTTTATCACACCAATACTTCCAACTATCTATAGAATATTGATAGGGATTACTTCTACCATCTCCTACACTTATACAAGGAAGAAAAACTATATTTTTTTTCATATTTTTTTATTTAAGTTGCAAATACATCCCTCCCAATCATCAAATAACATTTTAGTTCCTGATGCATGATGAAAATTATCCTTATGAGAACCTACCCAAGTGCTAAACTTTAAGGTACTATTAGAAATTTGTTCATCCACTGCTTGTTTAACTTCTTCAATTAATCCATAATCATCAAATATAAAAATAGGATTTTTCCACATTTTAACTGAATTTAATATATCACTTTTTACTTGGTGGTATTGATGTCCTGCATCAATAAAAACCACATCTGTAGTATTAGGAAGATAATCTTCCCAATTATCATTATATAAATCCATTTTAATAAATTCTACATTAGATCTATCCTTATTTCTTTCTTTTGCTTGGGAAAGATTAAAATCATCCCATTCTACAGCTGTAACTTTTTTAAAAATATGGCTTAAAAGTCTAGTAGATTGTCCTTGAGATGCTCCTATTTCTACAATTGTTTTATTTTTATATTCGGGAGTCCTAAAAATTTCAAGTAAATCTTGTTTAAATTTTTTAGAAGTTGTATATTTAGCAGTATCTTTATGATCCATCTCCTTTAATATCTCTTCATTTGATTTTATTACATAATTATGTTTTACTAAATCCCAAGTTTGTTTCATTATTTTAGGTCTTTGATCCTTTGGTATTCCATTAAAAATCCAATTATAACCATATTTAATAAAATATGGGGTATCATCTTCTTTTAATTGCCAATTAGTACCAAATAATGATTTTCTATGCATATGAGTTAATTTAAAACCCATAGGTAAATCTATTTTAACTTCAACATTATTCATTTGTAACCAATAATTTAAAGGAGTTTGTTCAGTACCCTTTTGAACTATTTTATCCTGTAACTCTACTAATTTATCTACATTTTTTAAATAAAAATTTTTAAAATTATTTATTAACTCTTTATGAGATTCATTAAAAATAATAAACCCCGAATTTATATATTTCCCCTGATCTAGTTTAAAATTATTAAAAAAGGATTTATATCCTACAATACTATCGTAAATCCATTTCATATTATCCATATCTCTCCAAGCTGTAAATTTTCTATTTGTTAAATTAAAAAAGTTAGGGGCATTCCATTTGATCATGCAAGAACTATCAACTAAACATATTTGATCATAGTTGATATTTTTTCTTTCTAACTCATCAAAAACATACATTATCTTTTGCCAATTAATTCGATATTTAAATAAATCTTTTTTAATTGGCTTATTAAATTCCACAAAAATACAATCATTTTCTTTACACCAATATTTCCATGTATTTTTAGAATATTCAAAATATTTAAAATCTCCATACTTAGATGAAAGATTTTCATTTTCTACACCAATCCAATATATAACATTTTTTTTCATACTTATAATTTATTTATATAATCTACTAAATTCATTTGGGGATTCCAACCTAATAGTTTCTTTGCTACATGAGCTTTACATAAAGTATGTCTTGCTTCTCCAGGTTTTGGTTTTTTAAAAATTGGATTTATTTTAAACATTTTAGCTACTTCATTTACTGATATATTTTTTCCTCTACCTAATTCAAAGGTATAACCATATTTTTTTTGTTTCATAATTTGGATTAAAGCTTCTATTATATCATCTACATGAGTAAAATCTCTACGTTGTTCCCCATCTCCATAAATTTCACATTGTAATCCTTTTTTAATATTATTAATCCATCTACCGATTAATGTAGTATATCCTCCTTCTGTTAATTGGTAAGGTCCATATACATTATAAAATCTAGCTATTGAGTATTGTAGCCCAAAACATTCAGAAAATAATTTTAAACATTCTTCCCCTATATCTTTACTAAAAGTATAAGGATTTTTAAATTTACCTGAATGGTGTGAGGATGAACCTGCATATATTAAAGGTATATTGTTTTTAGCACAATAGTGAGCTAATTGCATAGTTCCATTAGCATTAGCTTTAAAATATTTAATTGGATTATCAAACGAGGGTTGAATTCTAGCTATTGCAGCCATATGAAATATTAAATCGGGTTTAATAAAATCATAATCATATATGTTTATAATATCATGTTCAAGATATTCGCATCCATCTTGGTGATTAGATTTTAAACCTGTATTATAATTATCTATAGAAATTACTTTATGATTATCTTTTAAAAGTCTTTTAATAAGATTTGTTCCTATAAACCCAGCTCCTCCTGTAACTAAAATTTTCATTTAAATAAGTTTTTCATTTGCAAAATTATATCTTAAATAATCTATATCAGAATAATCATAATCTTTTATTCTAAAATTAACCCAATTCCCCGCATAAGGTCTTTTTGTATTTATGCAACCTGCAATCATATCAATTCCAGCACCTACATCCATATAAACGGATTTCTTATATTTTTTAAATGTATGTAATAATGCAGATTTAGAGTGACCAATCCCTAATAAAAATATATCTGATTTTGATGATTTTAACTGATTTCCTATAAAATTTTCAACTAAATTAATATCATCAGCTGCATATTTTTGAGGAAAATGAATATAGTCTGTAAATGATTCTAAACCTAAATAATCTTGATATTCTTTATTTTTCATTAATTCTTCTATCAAATATAACTTTTCACTTGCTCCTAATAAACCAATTTTGCCTTTAAAATTTTGAAAAAACCATTTATTAGATACTAGACCATATCCATATTCAGCCGGATAATCAATTTCCCTATTAATTACTTTGTGAAACATATCTCTATTTTCTGGGTAGATTTCACAAGTATAATAATCACATTTTTGAGCTCCTTCTGTAAATAATTTATGGTTAAGTTCATCATAGGATTTACTTAAAGCTCTATTCCCTGGAGCCGCACTTCCTACAGGATCTTTTGTTAAAAATCTATAATCTCCGTCTCCAAATTTATAAAAAGTAGCAGATTGTTTACTATTAACTAACTTTAAAATATGAGATTTAAATTTATCTAAATCTTCTTGAAAATTTGGGTAGGAATAAGGAGAAGAAAAACAATTATGAGTATCTAAATTAAGAGTATTTTTTATTTTATATAAATCTAGGTGCATTGTTATTTATTTAGAATATCATCTAATTTTTTTACATCCATAGAACAATCATCGGGCATATTAGTATCTTTAATAGTACTTTTAGATATTGGTATAATATTTGGGTTAGATTCCTTAGCAAATTCAAAAATAGTTTTGCCTTTATTTCCTACATTTATAACTCCTTTTTCATTAAATAACTTTAAACAAACTTTAGCTACATCATCTTCGTATATTAATGATCTTTTTACATCCTCTAAAGCATGAGAATATTCAAAAGGTTTATTAATCATTGCTATTCTTAATATTAAAGAATTATCATACAATTGAACTGCACATTCTCCTCCTAATTTAGACCAACCATATTTATTAAAAGGTTTTAAGGAATCTTGTTCTGTATAATTTCCTTTTATTCCAGGGTAAACATAATCAGTAGAAATGTATACTAATTTTATATTATATTTCTTACATGCTAGCACAACATTACTAGTCCCAATGATATTTACTCTAATGCTAGTTGAAGGTTGCTTTTCATGTATTACCATAGGTTTAGTTAAAGCCCCACAGTGTAAAAATATATCAGGATTATTTTTTGATATGTAGTCATCAACTAAAGAATAATTACTTACATCCATATCGCTAGCACTTGGAGATAATACTTCATATTCTGTATTATGTTTTTTAAATTGGGTGGCAAGTCTACCATTTCCACCTGAAATTAATAGTTTTTTCATAACTTTTTACTTTATTTTTTTAAATCATTATATAATGTAATTACTTTATTTTTTATACTTTGAAAAGAATAAGTATTTATTAACTTATCATAAGCATAGTTTATAGTATCATCTCTATATTTTTTATTAGTATGAAGTTTATCTATTTTTTGTAAAAGATATTCTACATCTACCCCAACTAAATCCGGAAATAATACCTTTTGATAATCTGTGTTACTGCCTATTAATATCGTTTTAAGTGCTATACTTTGAGCACTTATTATACCTCCCCATTCTTTTTGATCAGTTGATAACATATACTTGTAATGAGAAAAGGCTTCTAAAAATTGTTTAAGCCCCCTAGGACCTTCATATTTAATTCTTTGTAAAGGTGTTTTAGAAAATATTTCATTATTATTTACTGAGTTCCTTCCTGCAGATGATGTTTTATTGTAATCAAAAATAGCATCTGTTTTTAAATCAAATTTATTTTTAAATGTGCTTTGAAGTTTTAAATGGTTTAAAGGTTGGGGTATTATAAGAGGAATTTTTGGAATATTAAGATTATAAGATTTATACAAATTAATATTAAAATATGGAAAAGAAAAAGCATCAGTATTATCAATAATATAATTTCTAATTTCAGGAGTTTGATTCCAATATTCTTTATACATCCCAATGACTACAGCATCGGGGTATAATTTTTTAATATGATCTAAATGATTTGGGTTTTTTTCAATTGCTGCAAATATTAAATCAAACTTAATATCGGGGAATAACCCAAAGTTAACATTAATAAAATGACCATTAAAAATTTCGGGATAAGTAAAAAACGCTGTATAGGGTAAATCTGTAGAAGTAACATCTTCATGATTAGAAGTTCTAAAATACTTATTCTTACTACAGTAATAGGAAGGTTCACTTGAATTATCTGTAATTAAAGCAAATTTAATTTCTTTACTTTTCATATTTTTATTTTTTAACCCTCCAGGAATTTTCATCAAATTCCATTCTTCTTAATCTCATTTTTTCACTATTAGGAACTGCTACCCCATCATCACATCTTTGGCATATTGAAGCTTTACCTCCCATTATTTCTTGAAATCTTTTAGTTTCAAATAAAGCATGATATGGCATATGTAATAAATTTCCTATAGGTTCTTCTAACCCATA
>MDTG01049066.1_pt1 | contig 14759 bp, 12 predicted proteins | sample 811421 | NCBI WGS metagenome assembly MDTG01 (sample SAMN05326645, study PRJNA326480) | marine metagenome | isolation source: seawater | place: Pacific Ocean: South East | collected 2011
GGATCTTTGATAATTATATTAGCCTTAGTAAGTATTGTAAGTATCACTCAAAGAGACAATATTTATTTTTTTTTTAAAAAATTATTAATACTATATACTTTGGCAATTTTTGGTTTTATTTTGATTTGGATTGTAAGACCATATTTCATACAAATATCATTAATATTTGTAATAATATTTTTTCTAATTACTAATTTTTTTTTTATATTCCAAATACTAAAAAAAAAATTATCAATTTTTTATCTAATATCAATTTTACTTACTCAAATAGTTTTAATTTTATCTATAATAAATCTTCCGAAGTTAGATAATGAAGAAATTAATGAAAATTCTTTACTAGCTGAAATTCCCAGTCCGGTTATCGATGAAAGTAAAATTGCAATTAATAAGATAGATTTTGAGTCTAACATAAACAAAACTAATGATAATTTTATTAAAAGTGAAATAAATAATACTAATAATACTAATAAAACTAATAATACTAATAATACAAATAATAATAATATCAAAACTAATGATAATTTTATTAAAACTGAAATAAATAATAATAAAAATAATACTAATAAAGCTAATGATAATTTTTTTAAAACTGAAATAAATAATAATACTAATAAAAATAATGATGAATGCTGCATAGACTCAAAAATTGAAAAGAAAAAAATTATAACTTTTAATGATTGGTCTTACACACCATACTTACCGACTCTCTTTGACAATGAATTTAAAAAATTATACATGCAAAGAATTTATTTCTATTCAATTCAACATAGTGCTAATTCTACATTTGATATTGATATTGAACTTAATAGTTTTAAAAAATTAGTTGGTTATGCTCCTAGAGCTATTCAAGTTGGATTTCTCTCTCCATTTCCATCATCTTGGTTTACCGAATATCCAAGTCAATTATCAAATTTAATGCACATTATTTCAGGTTTTGAAATGTTATTTATATATATCTGTTTAACAGGCTTCGCTTATTCAATGTTTATTTGGAAAAAAAAACTAGAGTTTTGGATGTTAATTTGTTTCTCTTTTTATTTTACCTTAATACCCACTTATGCCATCCCAAATACTGGTAGCCTTATTCGCTATAGGTATGGTGCTCTTATGTTATTGGTGGCTATTGGTATTAGCGCATTTTTAAAAAGATACAAGAGACACCTGAAATGATAAAAATTAACCAATCTAAAGAATATATTTATGATTAAAAAAAAATTAATAACAGTTGTAGCCGGTACTCGACCAAACTTAATTAAAGTTGCACCATTAATAAGAGCAATAAAAAAAAATAAATTTTTTCGCTACAGATTAGTTTACACTCAGCAACACAGATTAAAAAGTATGAGTCAAGTTTTTTTTAAAGATTTAGGTATACCTAAATCATCTAATACTTTTAAATTAAAAGGAAAAACTCAATTACAAAATTTTTCTAATATTATTAAAGAATTTGAATTAGATTGTTTAAAACATAATCCTCATTGTATTATTGTTGTTGGTGATGTGGATACAACATTAGCATGCTCTTTAGTTGCAAATAAACTAAATATATATCTTGCTCATGTTGAGGCTGGCCTTAGAAGCAATGATTTTGATATGCCAGAGGAGATAAATAGGATTATTACTGACTCAGTTTCTGATATTTTTTTTGCAACTGAAAAATCTGGTGTTTTAAATTTAATCAAAGAGGGACATGATAAAAAAAAAATACATTATGTAGGTAATGTTATGATTGACAATCTTTACTATCAAAAAACTAAACTTAATAAAAAAATAATAAATAAATTTCCTACCAATATACTCAAAAAAAAATTAAAAAAGTATGCTGTTTTAACCCTGCATAGACCCTCTAATGTCGATAAAAAAAATACTCTTGTTCAAATAATTAAAGCTATGAACAAAATATCCAAAACTTTACCTATTATATTTCCAGTTCACCCTAGAACTAAAAAAAACATAAATAAATATAGTATTATCTTTCATAAGAATATTTTTTTGACAAAACCTTTGCCATATATGGAGTTTTTAAATTTATGGAAAGACTCAGAGATAGTATTAACAGATAGTGGGGGTTTGCAAGAGGAAACCAGTGCACTAGGTATAAAATGTATCACTATAAGAGAAAATACAGAAAGACCTATAACATTAGATCAAGGAACTAATACTCTTGCAGGAACTGGTGAAGTAGAAATTTATAATACATTTAAACAAAAAATTAAAATGAGAATTAATTTAAAAAAGATATCGCTATGGGATGGAAATTCTTCAAAAAGAATAGTAAAGAAATTATATGAAACAAAAAATAAGATGTATTGACTTTTATAATATGTGAAAAATTAATACAATGTCATTTTTAAAAAGTTATAATAGGGATATTATCTAGATATTATATTTAAAAAGTGTTATTAAAAAAAATTTTTAAAAAAATGGTATTTAAAAAATTTGAATAAAAAAAAAAATAAAATAAGAATAGCATTAGTAGGGTGTGGTAGAATTTCAAATAATCACTTTCAATCAATTGAGGCACACAAAGACAAAATGACTTTGGTTGCACTATGTGATAATGATCAACCTAAGCTCAGAAATTTTGAAAAAAAATTTAAAGTTAATACTTATCTAAGTTTAGATGAATTACTAATCAATGAGGAATTAGATGTGGTATCAATATGTACTCCAAGTGGATTGCATTCTCTTCAAACTCAAAAATGTGCAGAAAAAGGTGTAAATGTAATTACCGAAAAACCAATGGCCACTTCATGGCAAGATGGTTTAAATATGGTAAAAGCTTGTGATGATGCTGGTGTTCATTTATTTGTCGTAAAGCAAAATCGTCATAACCCAACTTTACAATTTCTAAAAAGAGCAATAAATGAAAATCGTTTTGGTAAAATTAATATGGTTCAATTGAATGTCTTTTGGACTCGTCCACAAAGTTATTATGATCAAGCTAGTTGGAGAGGTACTTGGAAGCTTGACGGTGGAGCGCTTATGAACCAAGCAAGTCACTACGTGGATTTGCTTGATTGGTTAATTGGCCCTGTAGAAAAGATTCAAGCAATAACAAGCACAAGTCGTAATATAGAAGTCGAGGATACATGTGTGTTAAATATCAAGTGGAAAAATGGCACCATCGGATCAATGAGTGTTACTATGCTTACCCATGATAAAAATTTAGAGGGAAGTATTACAGTTTTAGGAGATAATGGGACCGCTCAATTAAGTGGTATAGCGGCTAATGAAATAAAGATATGGAAATTTGATACAGTCAAAGACTATGATAATGAGATTAAAAATTTGAATTATAAAACTAATTCTGTATACGGTTATGGTCATATTTCATATTATACTAACGTTGTTGAAACGTTATATGGAAATGCTAAACCTGATACAGATGGAAAGGAGGGACTAAGGTCTTTGGAAATTATTATTGCTGCATATTTGTCTGCAAAAGATGAGAGATTAATATCATTGCCTTTAGATATTTAATATGAGTTATCAAATTCATGAAACTGCAGTTGTTGATCAAGGAGCTGTGATTGGCCTAGGCTCTAAAGTATGGCATTGGTCTCATGTCAGTGCAGGTGCAAAAATTGGAAACAATGTAACTTTAGGACAAAATGTATTTGTTGGTAATAATGTTGAGATAGGAAATAATTGTAAAATTCAAAATAACGTATCTATTTATGATAATGTATTTTTAGAAGATGCAGTTTTTTGCGGTCCGAGTGTCGTTTTTACAAATGTTTATAACCCTAGAGCCTTGATTGATAGAAAGAATGAGTATCTTGACACGATTGTAAAAAAAGGAGTAACTATTGGTGCTAATTCAACAATTTTATGTGGATTACAAATAGGAGAATTTGCTTTTATTGGAGCTGGTTCACTTGTATTAAATAACGTTCCTTCTTATGCTTTAACAGTAGGCTCACCAGCTAAACAAATTGGATGGATGGGAGAGTTTGGTGAAAAATTAGATTTACCACTTAATGGTGACATGGAGACAATTTGTAAAAAAACAAATCAAAAATATAAATTGAATGGCTCGACACTAGTGAAATGTTAAAAAAATATGGTAATTGATTTTGCTAATTTAAAACTACAATATTTAAAATATAAAGATGAGATAGATCAAAATTTACAAGAGGTCCTTAACTCTACTAACTTCATAATGGGGAGGCAAGTAGGTGAATTTGAAAAAAATTTAGAAAAATTTTCTGGAGCAAAATATGCTGTTACTTGTTCTTCTGGTACAGACGCTTTGACCCTTTCTATGATGGCAATGGATATTCAGCCTGGAGACGAGATTATCACTACACCTTTTTCATTTATATCCACTGCAGAAACAATATCCTTACTTAAAGCAAAACCTGTTTTTGTAGATATCGAGCCAGATACATTTAACATAGATGCAAAAAAAATTGAATCTGTCATAACTAAAAAAACTAAAATTATTTTACCTGTTAGTCTTTTTGGCCAACCCTCAGATATTCATTCAATTCAATTGTTGGCTGATAGTTATAATCTTAAAATTATTATCGATGGAGCCCAGAGTTTTGGATCTTCATATTTCAAAAAAATGGATAGCAATTTGGGTGATATTTCTGTAACAAGCTTTTTTCCAGCAAAACCATTAGGCTGTTATGGAGATGGTGGGGCTATCTTCACAAATAGTGAAAATTATTTCAATAAGTTAAAATTACTCAGAATTCATGGACAAAGTAAACGTTATCATCACAAATTTATAGGTCTTGGAGGAAGAATGGACACAATTCAAGCAGCTGTTTTATTAGTAAAGTTAAAATATTTTCATGAAGAAATTAGTTTAAGAAATAAAATTGCCGATCAATACACTAAAAAATTATCAAAACACTTCATTACACCTCAAATTAAAAATAATCGAACTAGTACTTGGGCTCAATATACAATTAGGGCTAATAATAGAGATAGTTTACAATTTAAATTAAAAGAAATAGGCATACCAACTGCAATTTATTATCCTTTACCACTTCATTTACAAGAATGTTTTAGATATTTAAATTATAAAGAAGGAGACTTACCCAATGCAGAACAGGCTTCCAAGGAGGTTATAAGCTTACCTATAAATGCATTTATGAGAGAAGAGATAAATTTTATTATTGATAAAATTATATCTCTTAGAAAAGAATTGAATTAATAATATTTATTGGTTTAAAACTTCGATTTTTTTAAGTCTCTTGCTTGAGTAGAAAATAAAAAAGATAAAATTATAATACGTAAACAAAAATATTTATGAAAGCACTTATTTTTCCTAATGACCCATTAATTTCATATGTTTTAAAAGGTGAAATAAAAAAGAATTATTTTAATCCAAATAATATTTTTGATGAGATACATTTTGTAACTTTTGCTAAAAAAGAATGTTCGATTAATGATATCAAAATAACAATTGGAAATGCCAAATGTTATATTCATAACTTACCACCACTTTCGATTTTAAATTTTTATTCACAAAAAAATATTATCAAATCCATATTAAAAATTATTCAGAATTATGAATTTGATATAGTTAGAGCATTTAACCCAATAATTCATGGATTAATAGCTGGCAAAATTTCAAAGATTTTAGATTTGCCATTCATAATATCACTTCACACTAATTACGACGATATAAGATATCAGTACAAAAGAAGCAGAGATCTAAGATATTTTAAATATTTGATAAGTAAGTATACAGTTGAGAAGAAAGCTTTAAAAATGTCTACTCACCTCATTGGTAAATATAAATTTGCAACAAAGTTTGCTTTGGACAATGACGTTGCAGAAAGTAAGGTATCAACAATATATAATAGAATACATCTTGATATCTTTAGGCCCAAGACAAACCACAATAAAAGAGAAGTGAAAGTGATTTGTGTAGGAAATTTAATCGAAGGCAAAGGCCAAAGAATTCTTTTGAATGCAATGAAACAAATTGACAAAACAATTTCTTTAACAATTGTTGGTGATGGTGAGGATTATAATTTATTAAATAAAATGGTTCTTAATTTAAAATTAACTAGAAGAGTAAAATTTATTAAATCAATTCCTAATGAAAAACTGGCAGCATTATACCAAGAGCATGAAATTTTTGCCTTACCAATTAAATATGGTGGACTCTGCATTCCAGCTTTAGAGGCAACTGCATGTGGCTTAGCATTAGTAATGCCAGATTCTATATACGAACATACCCCAGAACTAATAGGTGATTACGCCGAAGTGGTTAATAACACACCTGAAGGTTTTGCTAAAGGAATTAATAAAGTAGCTAAAGATCAAGTGTTGAGAAGAAAAATGATCGCTCAGGGATTAGATCTAATTTCAAAAATTAATGGTGATATTATGGAATTAAAAGAGTCAAAATTATATGACAATATAATAAAAAAAAATGAAAATAATTAGAGCTTTATCAAATCCAAAATATTCATTAAGTTTTGTGCTTGGAAATATTATTCCAAATTATTTTCGAAAAAGATATTTAAATCAATCCAAAAAAAATGGTCTAGGTAAAAAATATTTTATTTTATCTTTTGATTGTGATACTGAAAAAGATATTGAAGTAGTTGAGGAGGTTGACAAAAAATTAAGAGAATTAAATATTACGGCAAGCTATGCAGTTCCTGGAGAGCTACTTAGATTAGGAAGAGATGTCTACACAAGACTTTATAAAAATGGATCTGAATTTCTTAATCATGGATATCTCTCTCATACTTCATATATAAAAAAAACTTGTTCTTATATCAGTACTTTATTTTATGATCAGTTAAGTAACGAGCAAGTGAAAGATGACATAATTAAAGGTCACAATAATTTTATTGATGTTCTTGGTGAATTACCTTTAGGCTTCAGAACACCGCATTTTGGCTCTTATCAAAAGCCTTATCAGCTCAAATTATTGTATTCAGTGTTATCCAAGTTGAATTATAGTTTTTCAAGTTCTACAACTCCAGTAACCGCGATGTGGAAAGGCCCAATTGTGAGAACAAGTTCAGGTATAATTGAATTACCTGTAAGCGGATGTTATGATTACCCTGCTAGAATACTTGACTCATGGAACTTTAGGTTTTCTCCAACTAGAAAATTAAATGAAAAAGATTATCTTAATCAATTTAAAAAGATGATTGATTTTTTTGATGTTCCAAATATGAGTGGTATATTTAATATATATGCCGACCCATCTCAAGTCTACGATTGGGAATTATTTTTCGAATGTATGAAAATGACAGATAATTTAAAAAAAATATCTTTTTCAGAACTAGTGAAAGAAGTTTACAGTGAGTAAAATTTTAATTACAGGTGGGTGTGGGTTTCTTGGAACTAATCTTGTCAATAGACTTTTGCAAGATGGACATAAAGTTATTGTAATTGATGATCTATCATCTGGTTACAAAAAAAATCTAAATAATGATGTAAAATTTTTTGAAGGAAGTATTGAGAATGATGATGTACTATCTGAGTGTTTTAATCTCAAGCCTGAATATTTAGTACATTTAGCTGCACTTTTTGCTAATCAAAATTCTGTTGATCATCCTTCTAAAGATTTATCGGTTAATGGATTTGGCACGATAAAAATTTTAGAATGGGCAAAAAATAAAGGTGTTAAAAAGGTCTTATATGCATCTTCATCTTGTGTTTATGGCAACAAAAGTATGATGGTAGAGAGCGATAATGATCTTTATCCAGATACTCCTTATGCTATTACAAAGTTATTAGGAGAAAATTATGCTAAATTTTGGTCATCACATCACAAATTAGATGTTGTTTCTGTAAGATTGTTCAACGTTTATGGGCCTGGCGACTTTCCAGGTCTTTATAGAAGTGTTGTGCCTAACTTTATTAAATTAGCACTACAAGGAAAGCCGCTTACCATAACTGGAAGTGGAAATGAAACAAGAGATTTTTGTTATATTGACGATACTATAAATGGTATCTGTAAAGTTTTATTTAATAAAACAATACCAGGAGATGTCTATAATATTGCAACTGGCAAAAAAACAACAATTTTAGAAATTGCTAATATAATTAACAACTATTGTAATAATAGTTCAAAAATAGTATTTGAAAATTTAAGAGAATGGGACAGTGTACACCATAGACAAGCAAATATAGATAAAATCTCCTCTCATCTTGGTTTTACACCCTCGATTGAAGTTGATTTAGGGATTAAAATGACTTGTGATTGGTTTAAGAAAAATACCTAAGTTATTTTAATGAGTACAACCAGATCTAATAAATTATTATTATTAACTTATGCATTTTCGCCACTACAAGCGCCAGAAGCATTTTTAGCAGCAAAGTCTTTATCTAAAATTAATAAATATAAAGTAGATGTTTTAACTCTTGATTATTGTGATCTTGGAATATCAATTGATACTTCATTAAATAATTACGTCAAAGAAAATTTTGGTAAAATATACCGTATTAAGCCACCGTCTTGGATTAATAAAAAGTCTTTTAACTTCATTCGTTATATATCTCATTTCCCTGATAAATTTAGTGTGTTTAACAATTTAATCATTAAAAAAGCTATAGCTATTAATGTATATGAATATGATGCAATTATAACTTGGTCACAATCTCACTCAATTCATTTGGCAGCTTTAAAAATAAAAAATAAATTTCCTAATTTGCCTTGGATAGCTCATTTAAGTGATCCATGGGCGGATAACCCATTTCTATTAAGATATTTTGGATATAGAACAATTCAAAAGCCGCTCGAAAAAAAGGTAATTAAAAATGCAAATGCTCTCAATTTTACAACAAATTTAACCAGAATGATGGTTATGAAAAAATATCCTAAAGATTGGATTAACAAGACATACGTAACACCTCACTCTTATGATTTGTCTCTATATGACTCAAATAATAAAAAAAATGATGATAAATTTAAGATAGCATATTTTGGTAATTTTTATGGACCACGCAATCCAATGAATTTTTTACATGCTCTTGAGGACATATATAATCGAGACAATAATTTTTTTCAAAATATATTTTTTGAATTTATAGGCAAATGGGTTGGTAATGAAAATTGGAATATTGGTGATTTAAATCTACCAAGAGATTTAGTAATTTATGAAAAACCTGTTTCTTATTTAGAGTCTTTAAAAAGAATGCTTAATGCTGATATGCTTTTAATATTAGATGCACCATTTGATATCAGTGTATTTTTTCCAAGTAAACTGGTTGATTATATTGGTGCTCAAAAACCAATATTAGCTATTACACCTGAGGGTAGTTGTGCCGATATTGTTAGAGAAGTTGGGGGACTCGTGTATTCTCCTGATACAATAGAGTCAGTTCAAAATGGAATTATATCAGCAATTTCATCTTTGCGTTCAGGGCCTCGTTTGAGTATGTTAAATAGTGATATGACTCACTTTTCAAATGATTTTGTTTCTAAGCAATATCAACTCTTAATTGATCAGGTAGTACATAATTAGACTTTGAAATGTGCGGTATTGCTGGAATATACTCAAAAAATAAACCACCTAAATTACTTATTAAAATAGCTAAAAGTATGGCAAGTGCGATTTTCCATCGAGGACCGGATGACTCAGGAGTTTGGTGCAAAGATAGTATTGCATTATCTCATCAGCGCTTATCAATTTTAGATCTTTCAAAAGCAGGACATCAACCTATGAAATCTCACTGTAATCGGTATACTTTGGTATTCAATGGAGAAATTTACAATCATCATTTGATAAAAAAGGAACTTAATATTCTTAATGATAAAATATCATGGAATGGCGAGTCAGATACTGAAGTTCTTTTATCAGCTATAGCTTATTGGGGAATAGAAAAAACACTTAAGCGATGTGATGGAATGTTTGCTCTGGCATTGTGGGATAATGCTGAAAATAAACTATTTTTAGCTCGTGATAGATTTGGTGAAAAGCCACTTTATTATGGATATGTAAAAAAAGATTTTGTTTTTGCCTCAGAATTAAAGTCACTAAAAATTCACCCCGAGTTTAATAATGAACTAAATAGAGTAGCAATAGCAAAATATTTAAAATTTTCTTATGTCCCACATCCTTTGAGTATATTTAAGGGAATTTCTAAACTCCCTCCAGCGAATATTTTATGTATAAATTTTGATGATAATAGTGAAACAATTTTACCTTATTGGTCATTATCAAGCACTATAGATGCAAATTATTCAAATTATGAATCAATTATTGAAACTCTTCATGATAATTTAGATAAAACTGTAGCTGAACAAATGGTTGCAGATGTTCCAGTAGGAGCTTTTCTTTCTGGTGGAATTGACTCATCTTTAATTGTAGCTTTGATGAAGAAAAATTCAAAACGTCCTATAAACACATTTACAATAGGCTATCAAGATTCTGCTTATGATGAGTCATTGTATGCTAGGTCAGTAGCTCAGTATTTACTTACAAATCATACTGAATTAATTGTATCACCCCAAGACTTATTAAATGTCGTTCCTAAATTACCTTCTTTATACGATGAACCTTTTGCAGACTCATCTCAAGTGCCAACATTTTTAGTATCACAGCTTGCAAGAAATAATGTAACTGTTGCATTAACAGGAGATGGAGGGGATGAAGTATTTGGAGGATATAATCGTCATCTTTGGACTAACAATGTTTGGAATAATATACGAGCATTACCCCAATGGCTAAAATTTACTATTAGCAAAATACTTTCTACGCCGTCAGTAAATAGGTGGAATAAAATATATTCTTTACTAGAATTCATAATTCCAAAGCGTTATAAAATTAGTTTACCTGGTGAAAAAATTCACAAGATTTCTAAATCCCTGTCTGCTTTAAATATTGAGGAGTTATACTTATCTTTGACTTCTATTTGGGATAATGCCGATAGTATTGTTATAGATCTTGAAAAAAATATTTATAAAAACTTATATTACAAAGGAAGAAATAGTGTGGAGCAAATGATGTTCCTTGATATTAATCATTATTTACCTGGAGATATTTTGACTAAAGTTGATAGAGCATCTATGGGGGTAAGTTTAGAAACTAGAGCACCATTCTTAAATCATAATTTAGTTGAATACGCCTGGAATATGCCTTTAAAATTGAAAATTAGTCAGGGAAAAGGAAAATGGGCATTAAGAAAAATTTTAGAAAATTATTTACCAATTGATTTAATTGATAGACCAAAGATGGGGTTCGGAGTTCCCATAGATGCCTGGCTTCGAGGGCCATTGAGAGAATGGTCCACAGACTTAATGAATGAGAAAACAATTCGCGATGATGGATACTTTGATTTTAAAAAAATTAATTTCATTAGAGAGGAGCATCAGTCAGGAATAAATCATCATCATAAATTATGGAATGTTTTAATGTTTCAATCTTGGCTGCATAATAATAATTAGATATGAAAAAAGTACTAATCATTGGAAGCGAATGTATATCTTTAATGAGATTTAGAGGGGAACTTTTAAAGTCCTTCAAAAATTATAATTATGATGTGTATGCATGCGCGAGTGGAAAATGTGGTCATGCTAAAGATTGGTTTATTAAATTTGGAATAAATTATATTCCAATTAGAATAAGTAGAGCGGGTCTAAATCCATTTTCTGATTTAATGTTTTTTTGCAAATTACTAAATATTATAAGAAAAACTAATCCAGATATAATTTTGGCTTATACCATAAAACCAGTTATTTATGGAATGATGGCTTCTCACATTTTTAGAATTAAAAATTGTTATGCTTTAATTACAGGTCTAGGTTATGCTTTCATACCAGGAAAATCCCTTAAAAAAAGATTAGTTAAAATAATAGTTTGGGTTTTATATAAAATTTCTCTTAAGGGTGTTAAATCTATATTTTTTCAAAATGATGATGATTTAACATTATTTAAAGATCAAAAAATAATCTCTAATGCTGCTCGAACAATAAGAGTATATGGCTCTGGTGTCGATTTGGACTATTATGAATTTAAGCCAATCTCAAAAAATAATAAGATTATCAACTTTTTACTAATTGCCAGATTATTAAAAGACAAAGGCATATATGAATACATTGAGGCTGCTAAGATGATTCTCACAAAATTTCCAAAGAAAGAAATAAAATTTTCTTTATTGGGTTCTTTTGATAGTAATCCAGCAGCCATTACAAAAAATGAAGTTAATGAATGGATTAATGAAGGATTAATCAATTACTTAGGAGAGTCTAATGACGTCCGTCCTCATATTGAAAAATGTTCAGTTTTTGTTTTACCTTCTTACAGAGAGGGTATGCCAAGAAGTGTATTAGAAGCTATGTCTATTGGAAGAGCAATAATTACAACAACTGTTCCAGGCTGTAAAGATACAGTAATTTCTGGTAAAAATGGTTTCTTGATTAAAATGAAATCTGCAAAAGAGTTATCACTTGCAATGACTAAATTTATTGAAAATGATTATTTAATTCAGGAAATGGGATCTTATTCAAGAAAGTTCGTAAGTGAGAAGTTTAATGTACACAAAATTAACTCTATTATGTTAAAAGAAATTGGCATAGTTTCTTAAAATAAATGTGAAATAAATTAATTTTTTGACTATCATGTAGTTATGCGCTTATTCGATATTTTATTATCAATATTTTTATTAGCTTTACTCTCCCCACTAATATTATTCATTATATTTCTTGTAAAATATAATTTAGGTTCACCTATATTTTTTAAACAGTCAAGACCAGGTATAAAAGGAAAGCCATTTTTACTTTATAAATTTAGAACAATGAAAAATATAAATAATTCTGATGGTGATCAATTACCTGACGACAATCGTTTAGGTCCTTTTGGAAAATTTCTTAGGTCTACCAGCGTTGATGAATTGCCAGAGTTATGGAATGTGTTAAAAGGTGAAATGAGCTTTGTTGGTCCCCGACCACTTTTAATGGATTACCTTCCCCTTTATTCAGCAAGACAAGCTCGAAGACATGAGGTTAAACCCGGTATCACAGGCTGGGCTCAGATCAATGGACGTAATTCTATTACTTGGAAAGAGAAATTGGACATGGATATTTGGTATGTCAACAATAAGTCCTTTTGGTTAAATATAAAAATTATATTAATAACGATAGTTAAGGTTATAAAGCGTGAGGGAATTAGTGGAGATGGTATTGCTACAATGGATAAATTTAAAGGTAATTAAAAATAATAAAAAAATTACTATTCTTCTATTTTTTGTATATTCAATACCACTATTACATTAATTGTGTACATTAAAAAATAAAAGTCTCAAAAGAGTTTAAAAACGAAGGATAAGGGACAGCTCCATATATCATTATGATGATAAATATGAAAAAACGATAAAAGTTTTCAATCATTTTATACTTAAATAAATTATGATATTATTAAAATTAAATAAACAGTCTGACTAATACATACTAAAAAGTAATAGAGCAACACCTAAACACTTATTGGTCTAGTAAGTCATTATTATATGCGTAAATGTAAATTTAATATGAATAGATTTGAAAATTGGAAAAAGCCAAAGATAACTGAAGGAAAGGCAACTAAATATAATTGGTTAGTTCAAAATTTACAAGGACTACAGTTAGGTTCAATGACTGATATTGGAGCATTTACATATATTAACGCTCTTCATGGTGTTGTTATTGAAGACAATGTTCAAATTGGCTCCCACTGTTCAATTTACTCCATCTCAACGATCGATGAGATCACAGGTAAAGTAGTTTTAAAAAAAAATTGTAGAGTCGGAAGTCATACAACAATTTTGCCGGGGGTAACTGTTGGTAAAAATTCAATAATTGGAGCGCATAGCTTAGTTAATAAAAATATTCCGGACAATGTTGTTGCCATCGGTGTACCAGCTAAGGTAGTCCGTCAATTAAATATTGATGAGTAATCAATTTTCACCATGGCCATCCTTTACTCAAGAGGAGGCTGAAATTATCAAAAAAATTTTATTATCCAATAAAGTTAATTACTGGACTGGAACAGAGTGTCGAGAATTTGAAAATGAATTTGCAAATTGGTCTAACTCAGACTATGCGGTAGCAATGGCAAATGGAACGGTAGCCTTAGATGCTGCTATAAATGCTTTAGGGATAGGTAGTGGAGATGAGGTTATTGTAACATCTCGTTCTTATGTAGCCTCTGTAACTGCTATTATAAATGCAAATGCAAGGCCTATTTTTGCTGACGTTGATTTAGATAATCAAAATATAACTCATAAAAGTATAAGTCCAGTTATCACTAGTAGGACAAAAGCAATTCTTTGTGTTCATTTGGCTGGATGGGCATGTGATATGGATGAAATTATGAACCTTGCAAATCAACATAATTTATATGTCATTGAAGATTGCTCACAAGCTCACGGGGCAAGATACAAAGGTAAGTCCGTAGGCTCAATTGGCGATATAGGTTGTTGGAGTTTTTGTCAGGACAAGATTATGACTACGGGCGGTGAGGGAGGTATGGTAACTACAAATAATAAAGCTCTATGGAGAAAAATGTGGGAATATAAAGACCATGGTAAGAGTTATGAAGCTGTATATGAACGTAAGCACTTCCAAGGTTTCAGATGGTTACACGAGTCGTTTGGTACAAATGGGCGAATGACTGAAATGCAAGCTGGCATTGGAAGAATTCAATTAAAGAGAATGAAGGATTGGCATACAAAGCGTTTAAGTAATGCAACTAGTATTTGGAGCGCAGCTAAGAAATGTAAAGTTTTAAGAGTACCAGAAATTCCAGACTACATAGAACACGCAGCTTACAAATGTTATGTTTTTGTTAATGGAA
>MDTG01369641.1_pt1 | contig 14758 bp, 12 predicted proteins | sample 811421 | NCBI WGS metagenome assembly MDTG01 (sample SAMN05326645, study PRJNA326480) | marine metagenome | isolation source: seawater | place: Pacific Ocean: South East | collected 2011
ACCAAATTTACCAGTTTTTACTTTAAACTTATAAATTCTGTTAAGCATATCAATGAAATCTAAATATACTTTTTCTGCAAATTTTCCACCAGCAGATCGGATAAACGATGGTCTATTGCCTTTTTTTGTAGATGCGTATAATGTAAACTGGCTAACAATCATTAAGTCTCCTTCAACATCAGTGACCGAAAGGTTCATTTGATTATTTTCATCATTAAATATTCTCAAATTCACCAATTTATTGGCTATCCAATTTATATCATCCTGTTTGTCCTTATCAGATATCGCAACTAATACCATCAATCCAAATCCTATTTTTGAGTAAAACTTGTTTTCAACAAAAAGTTCTGCACTGTTGACCCTCTGAATAACTATTTTCATTTCAAATTAAATACCATTTAAATCGGAAAAAAGTTCCAAATAATTTTTATATCTACTGTCAGAAATAAATCCCTTACCAACTGCTGACTTTACATCACAACCTGGTTCGTCCTTGTGTAAACAGTCGTTATATTTACAGTTATTGTATTTCAAAAACTCCATAAAACAATCTTTAAGCTGAGCGTCATCAAAATCGTAAAGTCCAAATCCTTTAATTCCAGGTGTATCAATTATTTTTGATCCGTTTTTTAAATCATACATCTTTGAAAATGTAGTGGTGTGTTGACCTGTCAAATTTGAGCTTGAAATTGGAGATGTTTTAATATTTAATGAACTATCTATTGAGTTCAACAAAGTTGATTTCCCAGAACCACTGTGACCTGTAAATACACAGGTTTTATTTATCATTTCACATACTAAAGAATCAAGATTTAATAATTTTTTTCCTGAGATTTTAAAACATTTATAACCTACACTATTATATAAATCGAATAATTCATCTAATTTAGATTTTTCTTCAATTTCCAAGTCATCAATCTTATTAAACAAAAGACACGTATCAATATTATATGCAAAGTTTGATGCCAAAAATCTGTCAATAAACATTGTAGAAGTTCGAGGCCTAGAAATAGTTATTATCAAAAAACATATATCTATGTTAGAAGCTATTATTTGATATTGTTTTGAGAGTTTAACCGACTTTCTTATTATGTAATTTTTTCTATTTAAAACCGATTCAATGATGGGTGTTTTATTTTTATCAATTTTTATTGTTACAAGGTCGCCAGTACAAACAGGATTTGTAGACTTTAAATCTGAATTCCTTAGTTTTCCAGCAAGTTTACATTCAATAAAAATATTTTTTTCATCTTTTACCAGATACCAACTCCCTGTTGACTTATAAACCAAACCTTGCATTAATTTTTCAAAATATTTTCTTGATGATTAATTGATTCTTGATGAATAGCTTTAAATATTTTTAAAATAAAATGTTCACTTAATCCCTTTTCTTTACCACCTGAGATCATTTTTTCTAGAATATCTTTCCATCTCGACGATTGTAGAATTGCAACATTTTGTTTTTTCTTTATCTTACCAATTTCATCAGAGACTTTCATTCTATTTCCAAGTATATCCAAAATTTGTGAATCTGCATCGTCAATTTTTACCCTCAAATTTTCTAGTTCATTAATAAAACTACTTTCTCTAAGGGACTCGTTCCTGATTACCAAATCATTCATAAGTTTAATTAAATTTTTTGGAGTTATTTGTTGTGCAGCATCACTCCAAGCAGTGTCGGGAGCATTATGAGTTTCAATCATCAAACCATCAAAGTTTAGATTAAGTGCCTTTTGAGAAATTTCTTGAATAATGTCTCTTCTTCCACATATATGAGACGGATCACAAATCAATGGCAAATCCGGAAACCTACTTTGTAGTTCAATTGGAATCTGCCATTCAGGATTATTTCTAAATTTTGTCTTCGTGTAAGTTGAAAAACCTCTGTGTATAACACCTATTTTTTTGATATTCGCAGTGTACAATCTTTCAATCCCACCATACCATAGGGAGAGATCAGGATTAACAGGATTTTTCAAAAGCACAATTTTATCCGTATTTTCCAGCGCATCTGCAATTTCTTGAACTATAAAAGGACTAACAGTTGATCTAGCACCAATCCATAGAACATCTACATCATGATCAAGAGCAAGTTTAACATGATTTGCATTTGCAACCTCAGTTGTTATTAAAAGTCCTGTTTCTTCTTTCACTTTCTGAAGCCATTTCAAACCTATAGATCCAACACCCTCAAAATTTCCTGGGCGAGTTCTGGGTTTCCAAATGCCTGCTCTAAAAATTGAAACATCACTATTTTTTAGTTCATGAGCAATTTGCAAAACCTGGGTTTCAGTCTCTGCACTACAAGGCCCAGCGATAACCAATGGGTGATCAAGATTAAAATCATTTAACCAACCTCTAAGTTTAGTATTATTTTTCATTTTATTTTAATTCCTAATAAAATTTCTCTTATTAAATTAATTTTATTTAACTCATCAAAGAGTAAATCATTTTTGCTTTTTTCTATTAGACTTTTTATGTTGTTTAAGTTATCAATATACTCATTTAACGCTTCTATAATGTTGGATTTATTATCATTAAAAATTGAACCCCACGTTTTGGGTGAACTTTTAGCCAACCTGACAGTTGACTCAAATCCACTACCTGCTAAATCAAAAATATTTTTTCGAAGTAATTTCTTTTCGAGAACAGTTTTGGCTAACATGAAAGATGATATATGAGATAAATGTGACACATAAGCAATATTTTTATCATGGTCTAAGGGATCCATATTAATAATTTTCATCTTTAAATTTTTAAATAATTTCAATGCTCTTTTAAGCAAATCCGACCTAGTTTTATCAGATTCACATATAATATTTATTGAATTTACATACAAACCTTTAACTGCAGATTTTGGACCACTATTCTCTGTACCTGCAATTGGATGTGATGCTAAGAATTGATCTCTTTTTGGATGATTATCTAAAGAATTACATATACTATTTTTGGTTGAACCCAAATCAAAAACTAATGTATTAGGTCCAACAAAATCTAAATACTTTTTAACAATATTAGTTATGCTATGAACAGGCACTGAAACAATAAGAAAATCTAACTCTTTAGAATTTGTTTCAGTCAATAATTCATCCACTATTTTATTATCAATTGAGTATTGAAAATTTTCAATGTCAACATCAAATCCATAAATTTTTGAATTTTTATATACGGATCGAAAATCATAAGCAAAAGACCCTCCCATTAACCCAAGACCAATTATACCAAGTTTCATAATAATTTATTTAATGCCTCTTTTAATTTGTCTTGACTCAAACAAAGTGAAAGCCTGACATACCCTTCACCATTTATTCCAAAAATTGACCCTGGTGTAATAAAAATTTCTTTATTGTAAAGAAGATTATCAACAAATTCCACTGAGGATATATCTAGACTTTTGATTTTTGCCCAAACAAACATACCAGATGAATTTTTATCATATGTCAACTTTAACTTATCACAAATTTTATAAACAATTTCTCTTCTTTTTCTGTAAATTTTATTGAGTGAAGTGTACCATGAACTATTTAAAGAGAGTGCCTCAATTGCACCCTTTTGAATACCATAATACATACCTGAATCGATATTAGATTTGACCTTAAGAATTGTATCTATATTTTTTTTGGAACCCACAACCATACCGACTCTCCATCCTGCCATATTGTGGGACTTACTCAATGAATTAAGTTCCAAACAGTGATCAAAAGTGGAATCAACAGACAAAAAACTCACAGGGTTCTCATTTAAAATAAAGCTGTAGGGATTATCATTAATCACAAGAATATCATTAGAAACTGCAAAATCATATATTTTTTTAAAAAACTCAATGCTTGAATTTTTCCCTGTTGGCATATTAGGATAATTTATCCACATCAATTTTACGTTATCTGATACTAATAATTTGAGTGAATCTAGATCAGGAAGCCAATTATTTTTTTCAAGAAGAGAATAAAATAATGGTTCTGCACCTACTAATTTTGTTATTGATTTATAACTTGGATAACCTGGATTTGGTATTAAAACTTTATCACCTTTGTTGAGAAATGCCATTGAAATATGCATTATCCCTTCTTTAGAACCGATTAGTGGTAAGATATTTTCATCATAATCCAAGTAAACATCATAATTTTTTCTGTAAAAATCTGAGATACTCATTCTAAGTTGATTAATACCCTTGTAAGGTTGATACTTGTGGGAACCGCAATCTTTTATTGCTTTTTCTAGTACATTGGTTACATTTTCTGGTGGTGATAAATCGGGATTACCAATTCCCATATTAATTATATTTTTACCACTTCTGTTAAGTTCACTAATCTCTCTCAACTTTGTAGAAAAGTAGTACTCTTTAATATCTTTTAATCTTTGCGCAGGTTTTATCATTTTTTAAAATTATTATAAACTCCGAATTCTTTAATATCCTCGCAAACTGACATTAAATCTTTGAAACAATTTTTATAATTCTTTAAACTTGGAAAAGTTAAGTCAACAAAAAAAGAGTATTTCCATGGTGACTCAACAATTGGAATGCTTTGAATTTTTGTCAGATTTATATCATATTTTGCAATTATATTTAAAACGTTTGCAAGACTTCCATTTCTATGACTCAGGATAAATTTAATGGAAGCTTTATTTGCAAAATCTTTTATTTTTGGATCGACTTTTTTTGATATTATTACAAAACGAGTTTGATTATATTTTTCAGATTGTATATTTTTTTTCAAAATTTTCAATCCATAAATTTTTGCTGCGTTAACACTAGCGATTGCAGCAACATTTTTTAATTTTTGTTCCGAAATTAATTTGGCCACATGAGCAGTATCTACATCCTCAATAAGTATCTTATCAATTTTTTTTAGATAATCCTTGCACTGTAAAAATGCCATAGGATGGGAATATATTTTTTCAACATCAGAAATTTTCACTCCCTCGTGTACCAATAAGTTATGATTAATATTTATATAATACTCACCTACAATCTTTAAATTAAGTTTATCAATTATAGTATAGTTTGGAATTATAGAGCCTGCAATTGAGTTTTCAATTGCCATAATTCCTCTTTCTGCTTTGGATTCAAAAATACTTTCCGCCAACTTATCAAATGATAGACATTCCAAAATATTTACTTTATCACCATATAATAAACTAGCAACATTGTGATGATAAGAACCTTTTATACCCTGAATAGATACTAACATAATCAAAAAAAAAGTCCTGATTATCAGGACTCCTAGCTTAAACTTTTACATTTATTAACAAAAGATCCTGAACTTATACTGGTAGTAAAAGAAAAAGGAAAAAATTTGATAAAAAATTTTTATTAACATGTATCCAAATGTAATATAGTATTTATTTATCACAAAATAAATTGTCTAAAATATTATCATCTAAGACGACCTCCCCCAGAGTTACCTCTTCTATTTTTTTGTTGATTTCGATCATTTTTTTTCTCTTTACCTCCAAAAAGCGTTAAATCATATTTAAGTTTAAAAAGAATATACCTGGGTTGAATTATGTAACTTCTTGTTTGAGTAAAAAACTGATTAAATGAGTCTCTATTGGTAGAAGTATCGTTTAATAAATTAGTTATACCGACGGAATACTCCCATTTCGAACCATCCTTATTATAAGAAATATCTGCATCGAGGAACCTAAAGTAATTCAATACTTGATTTTGATTTTTGTATTTATTGTAACTGTACTCTGCTGTGAATACAAATCCTCTTCCAAAATAAGCATCAGTCCTGATAAAAGGCGTCTCTCTCACGAATTTATTCTCGATGTTTGCATTCTTATAATTATTGAGATTGTATTTTAATCCAATCTCAAAGTTTGGTTTATCTCTAAAGTTTGATTCTAAACTTGCCTCATAATCTTGATTAAAACTCTCGGCATTATTGACCACATCATTAATAATATTTGAAAACTCACTATACCTAATATTGGCACTCAAATTTATTTTAATGTTTTTAAACCTCTTGTCTAATCTCGCCCTCGCAGAGTAGGTTTCCCTGGGAAATATTGAATTTTCTGCCGTTCTGACTGAGTTAATACCATCTATTGCAGCTCTTGATTGAATAGAGTTTTCTCTTTTAGAATAGGATATGTTCGAGAAGATATTTGTAAAAGTAAATTGGTTAATACTTCTATAATTCAAATTATATGAATTAACTATTGCCGCTTCCAACTCTCTATTTCCTCTAAAAATGCTATTATAATTATTAAAAACATAACCCTCCGAAATATTATTAACATCAGTAAATTGGGTGTTTTTTCTATATGTAAGCCTTAAATTTTCATTCTTCTTAAACTGTATATTAACTCTTAAGTTTGGTCTTATGTCTGAAATGTCTTTCGCAAATGTTTGGGCCAGTTGGGTGTTGTTATTTTCATAAAAGTGAAGTGTTAAACCTGGGTCAATTGTAAATATTCCTGTTCTAATTCTGTAATTGAGTGCAAAATAAAGATCCTTGAAACTAAAATCTACGTCATTATTGAATTGATCATCATCAAATAACTTTCTTCTACCATCATCTAAAATCTGATTAAAGTTTGAAAAGTAATTTTGATCAACATTGGTGAAACCAACACTTAGGTTAATATTTGATTGATCATTAATTAGATAAAAATAATCCAATTTTGCCTCCATTTTTTGTGTTTCAATAAATCTATTTTGAGAAATATCAAATCTCTGCACGTCTGAGTCAAAAGGAATTAATGACAAGAATGGATTCCTGTCCCTCACTGCTCGACCAACAGGATCTTCCGTTTGATCCAATTGCTGCGCTTCAAATGAAAATATGTGTTTATCATTCAGAGTATAATAAACTTTTAATTCCTGATTTAAAGCTTTGGGAGTTTGAGTTCTCTTTAAATCAAGATTTTCCTCTACCCTATCATTGAATCTGCCATAAATAGAGGTCAAATCATTGACCTCTGACTGATCGGAACTATTAAACAAAATATTGTATTCCAACTGTAAAACTTCACTTGGTTCGTACTCTAAACTGAATTTGTAAAGTTCGAGTGTACTCTTTTGAAGAGAATATTCACTAGTATTTTCAACAACCTCAGTAGCATTATAAGTTCTTTTAATTTGCTCCTCAATATCATTTGTAACTGTCGTAAAGACACTAAAACCAGAAATTTCAAGTCCTTTGTCATTATTAACAGAAAAATTAGCCGCACCAAATTCAGATTCAATTAACTTAGCCCTGTTGTTTTGCAGACTTCCAATTCCTGCTAAATCTGAACTTATATTGATTGATGTTCCTGCTCTTGAATTCAAATTATTAAATCCACCTGAAAACTTATAAAAATCTCTTCTGCTTAATGCGGGAGCTCCCACATCATTTGAATTACCAAGTACACTAAAATTAAATTTTTTATCATAGTAAAATATTTTTGGAGCAATCAAATGAATATCGTCAGGTCCAGTTCCAGCTAAAATTTCACCAAACCAAAATTTATCTTTTCCATCCTTGAGTCTAATATTAATAGCGAAGTTGTCTTCATTGTTCTGAACACTTCTTAGTTGTCCAACTTCGGTAAAGTTTCTTAATACTTCAACTTTTCCAACTGCCTTAGCAGGTAAATTTTGAGCGGCTAGTTTTGTATCACCATCAAAAAAATCTTTGCCCTCTATTTGTATTTTTCTTACCTCTTGTCCCTCAACTTCAATTCTTCCATCTTCGTTAACTTCAATTCCAGGCATATTTGCTAAAACATCGGATAATTTTTTTTCAGTTCCTGTGTTAAAAGCATCCGCACTGTATACAATAGTGTCACCTTTGATTTCTACAGGCATTTCATACACCAACTCAACTTCATCAAGTGCCTCAGCTTGTTCCTCAAGAATAAAGTCTTTTACTGTGTCTTCATTTAATGATATATTTAATTCAACTGGTTTATATCCAATGAATGTGATTTTGATGTTAAATTCTGTATCTTTTTTTAGATTTAACCTAAAATATCCACTGTCATTCGAGATGCCAAAACCATCTAAAATTTGAGTTTCATTATTTACAGCAATTATATTGGCTCCCATAATTGGATATCCAGTCTGGTCTTTAATTTCACCACTAATACTGACTTGAGAGAAAATCATGAATGGAAATAATAATGTTATAATGTATTTCATTTATCTAATTTATCTTAGTCTAGCCGAGGATGATTGTCTTCTTTGCCTTGATTGTCTCCACATTTCAGCAGCTTCTTCTCTTTTCTCATCCTGAAGTGTTATAAGATCTTGATTTGAAATAACTTTACCCTTTTTGGGTCTCTTAATCTTAGTTTTTTCTTTTGGATTCATCACAATTTTTGTACATAGAATTTTAGTGTCATCATCAGTAACCTCCAATATTAGACCTGGCAAACCTTGGTACCAAGAAGGACCACTTGAAACTGGAATCTGAGGCGTAAACCAGGCGATAACCTCGACATCTCTCATTTTTTTGGCGTTTTATTTTGATTGTTCTGATTCCAACTGCCAAACGAGAACACTTTTTCTTCAACTTGTTTTGTATAAGTTGCCTTGTAACAAGTATATTGACCAATTTTTTTTGATTCACCAGACATTTTCCATTTTGTATTTTCAAGATTTTCTGTAACCAAAAAGAATTTACCCATCATCTCTGTTTCATTAATTGAAATTTTATCTTGTGCGTTTTTATAAATTTTTCCAATATTTTCACCAACATAATTAGCCATCCAATTAAAACCTTGACCCTCAGATTCTAGTTTTTCAATTTCCTTATATGTTGACTCTATAGAATTGAACTCTAATACATAATCTTTTTCAGTATTTCTCTTTATCATATCATTCATATAACCTTTCCTTGATGCAAACCTTGGATTATCTAGCCAGGACTTATCAACTGATATTTTTGACATATAATATGCCTTTCCTTGAAAGTTTTGTGATAAATTCGTTATTGGAAAAAGAAGTAATAGACAAATTAGTTTTTTCATAATTTTTTGTATTAATTGTTTGACAGAAAAAAATTAAAAAAGTTTAAAAATTTTTCAATTATATATTTTACATTTATTATTAATCAAAAACCATGCACTTAGCAATAGCAGGAAATATTGGAGCTGGGAAAACAACATTGACCAAAATGCTTTCAAAGTATTATGGTTGGGTGCCTTATTATGAAGATGTTTTAGAAAATCCATATTTAGATGATTTTTACGAAAGGATGGAAAGATGGTCTTTTAATCTTCAAATTTATTTTCTAAATAGTAGGTTTAATCAAATGTTAGATTGTGCTAACAATGAAAAAGATACAATTCAGGATAGAACTATTTATGAAGATGCTAATATTTTTGCTCCCAATTTATTATCAATGGGGCTTATGACAAATCGTGATTATAAAAATTACGAATCAATTTTCAAAACACTCAAATCTTATGTCAAAAATCCAGATTTATTGATTTATTTAAGAAGTGGAATCCCGAATCTTGTCGATCAAATTCACAAAAGAGGAAGAGATTATGAAAACTCAATCAGCATAGAATATTTAAGTAGGTTGAATGAAAGGTATGAAGCTTGGATAGAAAAATATGATAGTAGTAATTTACTTATTATTGATGTAGATGATATTGATTTTGTAGAAAATAAAAATGATTTTGAGTTAATTACCGAAATGATTGATAAAAAATTAGAAAGTATTTTCTAATTTTTAATTATCCATTTTTTTTTGGGCAACTTTTAAAAGAAGTTCGGTCTTTGAACCATAACATTTTTCAGTATCCTCAACTAATACCTCATTTAAATTAGATTTAGTTGTAATAATTACTTTACTTACATCTGGGTTATCTTCATTTATATCAATAGTGAGACTTTTATTGATGTTTTTATAATCACTGAATGCTGACATGTCACTGCCATGGTCGCCTAAAATTGGAGCAATGACCAGACCTACCAAACAAGTAAGTTTAATTAAAATATTCATTGAGGGACCAGATGTATCTTTAAATGGATCACCAACAGTATCACCAGTCACTGCTGCTTTGTGTGCATCTGAACCCTTTTTTTCTATTTTACCATTTATTTCAACTCCCGCCTCAAATGATTTTTTAGCGTTATCCCAAGCTCCACCAGCATTGTTCTGGAAAATAGCCCATAAAACACCTGAAACAGCTACCCCCGCCATATAACTCCCAAGAGATTCAGGTCCCATTAAAAAACCGATTATGACAGGTGTTACAATAGTTAAAATACCAGGTAAAAGCATTTCTTTTAAGGCCGCATTTGTAGATATTTCAACACATTTTTCGTAATCTGGTTTAGATTTACCCTCCAAAATTCCTGGTATTTCTTTAAATTGTCTTCTGACCTCTTGGACCATTTTCATTGCTGCTTTACCCACTGATTCCATAGCAAGTGCTGAGAAAATTACTGGGATCATTCCTCCAATGAAAAGTGCGGAAAGTACATCAGCTTTAAATATATTGATTCCGTCAATCCCTGTGAATGTAACATATGCTGCAAATAGCGCTAATGCAGTAAGTGCCGCTGAAGCAATGGCAAATCCTTTGCCAGTAGCAGCAGTTGTATTACCTACAGAATCTAGAATATCTGTTCTTTCTCTCACTTCCTTTGGCAACTCACTCATTTCAGCAACACCACCCGCATTATCAGAGATAGGACCAAATGCATCAATAGCCAACTGCATTGCAGTCGTAGCCATCATTGCTGAGGCAGAAATCGCGACACCATAAAAACCACCGAGTTCATATGCACCCCAAATTGCAGCTGCAAAAAGAATTACAGACGAAAATGTGGATTTCATTCCTGTAGCAAGACCTGCAATTATGTTGGTAGCAGCACCTGTAGATGAGTTTTGAACAATGTTTAAAACAGGTCTATTACCTAAAGCTGTGTAATACTCAGTAAAGGCCGAAATTAGATACCCAACAGCTAAACCTACAATTGTTGAGTAGAAGATATTTTGACTTGGAATATTTTTTGAATCTTCGCCAAAAAATTTCATACCATTTATTGTATCTGGAAGTAATAAGTCAATTAAGAACCAACATGAAACAAGAGTAATAATTATTGATATTAAATTTCCTAAGTTTAATGAGCTCTGCACTTGTGCTTCTTTTGCATCATTATTTTTTATCTTTACTAATAATGTTCCAATTATTGATGCAACAATTCCAAACCCTGCAATGAATAAAGGCAAAAGAATAGGACCAATACCGCCGAACGGATCATTAAACTGTTCTTGTGCGTAGTCACTCATGTCCTTAATAATATAATTCCCCAATACCATTGATGCCAAGACGGTTGCAACATAACTTCCAAATAGATCAGCCCCCATTCCAGCAACATCACCAACATTATCTCCCACATTGTCAGCAATCGTAGCAGGGTTTCTTGGATCATCCTCAGGGATACCAGCTTCAACTTTTCCAACTAAATCGGCACCTACATCAGCAGCTTTTGTATAAATACCGCCTCCAACTCTTGCAAATAATGCTATTGACTCAGCACCTAACGAGAAACCAGCTAATGCCTCTAGTACTACAGTCATATCATTATAAAAATTACCTCCGTCATCTGACATAAATTGATGCATAAAAAACATGAAGAATAAACTTAATCCTAGAACAGCCAGACCTGCAACACCAAGCCCCATAACGGTTCCACCGCCAAATGCAATATTCAATGCTTTAGGCAAACTTGTTCTAGCAGCCTGTGTTGTTCGACTGTTTGCATCCGTTGCTATTCGCATTCCAATATTTCCAGCTAAACCAGAGAAAACAGCCCCAATAATAAATGCTGGTATAATCATCCAACTGGTAGTTTCTACCAAAAGTGAAATACCAAATAGTGAAAAAGATGCGATTATTACAAAAATGAATAATAACCTGTATTCTGCATTAAGGAAAGCCAATGCGCCTTTTTTAATTGAAGAACTAATTGAAACCATTTTTTCATTACCAGGATCTTGTTTTTTTACCCAACGGGCTTTGAAAAACATAAATATTAAACCTACCAATGATAAAACTATTGGAATAAATATTGGATTGAAATTCATTTTATTAAAAATTTAGGCGTCAAAAATAGAATTTATTTTTGATATAGTACTTTCTTGACAGATTTAATTACATCATTTTGATTGGGGAGCCATTCTGCCAGTAAAACAGGTGAATAAGGTGCAGGTGTATCAGCAGTATTTATCTTTTCTATTGGAGCATCCAAATAATCAAAACATTTATTTTGAATTTGATGGGATATTTCGGTAGAGACATTTCCAAATGGCCAAGCTTCCTCTACAACAACTAATCTGTTAGTTTTCTTAACTGAGTTTATTATTGTTTCAATGTCAAGTGGTCTGATTGTTCTGAGATCAATAATCTCTAAGTCAATATTTTCTTCTTTCAATTTTTCAGAAGCTTTAAAGACCTCTTTTATTATTTTCCCAAAAGAGACAACTGTAACATCACCTCCGTGTTTTTTTACCTCAGCTTCACCAATTGGTATTGTGTATTCTTCTTCGGGTACTTCTCCTTTGTCTCCATACATTTGTTCTGATTCCATAAAAATGACAGGGTCATCATCTCGAATTGCAGACTTTAGTAAACCTTTAGCATCATATGGGTTTGAAGGAACAATTACCTTTAAACCTGGACAATTTGCAAACCAGTTATCAAATGCTTGCGAGTGTGTTGCTGCCAACTGTCCAGCAGACCCTGTTGGTCCACGAAAAACAATTGGACACGGGAATTGACCTCCAGACATTTGTCTAATTTTAGCAGCATTATTTATTATCTGATCAATACCGACTAGAGAAAAATTAAATGTCATGAACTCAATAATTGGTCTATTTCCTGTCATGGTAGATCCTACACCAATTCCGGCAAAACCTAATTCGCTTATTGGCGTGTCTATAACTCTTAAATCTCCAAATTCATCAAGCATTCCTTTGGATGCTTTGTAAGCACCGTTGTATTCTGCAACCTCCTCTCCCATGAGATAAACAGTTTCATCCCTTCTCATCTCTTCAGACATTGCTTCACAAATAGCTTCTCTAAATTGAATTTTTCTCATCACAATGCAAAAATATAAATATTTATTTTAAAAATATTCAAATACTATGCGTGCATAGTAAATTGATTTTTATTATATTTATATAGAGGAAAAATGAAGATTTTAGTATGTATAAGTTGTGTGCCCGATACAACTTCAAAAATAAATTTTAAAAATAATGATACAGAATTTGATAATGGTCAAATTCAATACATTATAAATCCAAATGATGAGTTTGGACTCACTAGAGCAATATGGTTTAAAGAAAATGATGGTGCTGAAATTGATGTTATATCAGTGGGTTTAGATAATAATGACCAAATTTTGAGAAAGGCTTTGGCAATTGGTGCAGACAGTGCCTTCAGAATTAATCAAGAGGCTCTTGACAGTTTTCAAGTGGCCAAATCATTATCATCTCACATATCCAATAATAATTACGATTTAGTAATAGCTGGACGCGAATCAATCGATTATAACGGTGGTATGGTCCCTGGCATTATTGCTGAAATTTTAAACTTTAATTATGTTACAAATTGTGTTGGCTTAGAAGTTACTGACAACACAGCAAAAATAAAAAGAGAAATTGAAGGTGGAATCGAGACATTGAGCTGCAAACTACCATTGATAATCGGAGCTCAAAAGGGACTTGTTGAGGAATCTGATCTAAAGATCCCCAATATGAGAGGAATAATGCAAGCTCGTCAAAAACCTTTTGAAATTATTCAAGGTAAAACAGAAGAAATTAAAACGAAAACAATTAGGTTTGAAAAACCAGAAAGCAATAAAGAAATAAAATTAGTGTCACCTGACAATTTAGATGAACTAATTCAATATCTACACAATGAGGCTAAAGTGATATAAGATGAGTATTTTAGTTTACATAGAAACCAATCAAAATCAAATTAAAAAAAGTTCATTTGAATCACTGTCTTATGCCAAAAAATTATCAAAATTAATTTCATTAGATGTTATTGTAGTTGTAATTAATTGCTCAAAACTTGCTCCCCTTAATGATTTTGGACCAGACAAGATTATCTCAATTAATGAGAAAAAACTTGAGACATTTAATGCTCACAATTATGCTGATGTTATTTCAAATGTATCAAAGAGTGTTAGTGCAAAAAATATTATAATTTCTGATAGCATAAACTGTAAGTACTTAGCTTCCCTGCTATCAGTGAAACTTAATGCTGCCTTTGTTTCAAATGTTGTATCACTACCTAATTCTACAAACCCCTTTGTAGTAAAAAGAAGTGCTTTTTCAAATAAGGCATTTTGTGAGATCGAAGTTAATTCTGAAATCAAAATTTTAAGCATTTCAAAAAATTCAATCGGTTTGAATGAGAATAAATCAGAACCAATCATAATTAACACTGATATTAATTTTATTGAATCAGGATTATCAAGCGAATCGATAAAAGTTTCCGACGAGACAGTAAGTATTGAAGATGCTGATGTCGTAGTATCTGCAGGTCGAGGTTTGAAAGGCCCTGAAAACTGGAACATTATTGAGGATCTTGCCAAAACATTAAATGCTGCTACTGCTTGCTCTAAACCTGTGTCAGATATGGGTTGGAGACCACACAGCGAGCACGTAGGTCAAACTGGAAAACCTGTTTCAACTAACCTATACATTGCAATAGGAATTTCTGGTGCTATTCAGCATTTAGCTGGTGTTAGTTCCTCAAAAGTAAAAGTTGTAATTAATACTGATCCTGAAGCACC
>MDTG01385164.1_pt1 | contig 14758 bp, 10 predicted proteins | sample 811421 | NCBI WGS metagenome assembly MDTG01 (sample SAMN05326645, study PRJNA326480) | marine metagenome | isolation source: seawater | place: Pacific Ocean: South East | collected 2011
AAAGCCCTCCAATACAGGAAAGCTTCTCATGGGTTCTCCTACGAACCTCTTGCAAACAACTATTTGCAAGCAACACAACACATTAATATTGAAAGCTCTTAAGCTCTGCGGTCTGGACGGGACTCGAACCCGCGACCCCATGCGTGACAGGCATGTATTCTAACCAGCTGAACTACCAGACCCTTGCGTTAAGTGCGTGCAAATATACACGCATTTTCGGATACACAAAAGCAAAAAGAATATTGACTATAACTGTTGGTCAATTGCAGTGGCGTAAACAGCTTTTGGAGACACACCAACCTTGCGATCAACGAGCTCACCATTTTTAAACAAAAGCACCGTTGGAATATTACGAACCCCAAATTTGGCAGCAAACTCTTGGTTGTTGTCCACGTCTACTTTGCCCACAACGGCTTTGCCTTCATACTCGTTACTGAGCTCATCAATAATGGGGCCTACCATGCGGCAAGGACCACACCACTCTGCCCAAAAATCAACCAATACAGGTTGACTGGATTTTAAAACAACTTTTTCGAAAGATGCATCTGTAATTTCTAGTGCCATATAATAATTATTTTTGCATATTCAAATGTACATCGTTTTTTTACAAATCAATACAACAGTGCATCACTAGTCGCTATTGAGATATTTGTATAATCAATAGTTAATTCAGTTTATAAGCAACGGGATATGCGTCTAAAGCTTCTAACAGTTCGCTGCCAACGTGTGCTTTGAGTTTACAGCTGGTGGTGTGTAGCATAATCTCCTCTTCCGTTTCATAGAATGTCATATCTACTTTGTGATCTCCTTTGTGCTTTTTAAAGAGCTCATCTAAAAAGGAAGCCAACTTTTCATCCGCATGGGCCACATCTAGTTTAAGTGTTATTTTGTGTGTGCTGGTAGTCAAGGTGTCTTGAAGCAACTGAAAAGCATTAAACTGCATTCTGGCAGCGCCTCTTTTTCCCGTTTCACGATTTAACCAACCTTCTCTTACAGAAGCCTTGACGTGAATAAAGTTATCCTCCACCAAAAAATGTCGGTATTTGAGGTACTCCTCTCCAAATATTTTAAATTGAAAAGACTCTTCAAAATCTTCTAAAATAAACATGGCCCAACCTTTTCCATTCTTGGATACGCGGTGGTCTACCTCTCCAACCATGCCGCCAAAACTCAACTCCTTGTTGACCAAAGCATCCATGTTATTGAAAACCCCAAGTTTTGCATTGCAAAAATGATTCATAGCAGGTGCAAAATCATCAAGAGGGTGGGCTGAAATATAAATGCCAACTACTTCTTTTTCTTGCTTTAACTCCTTTAAAGCGGTCCAAGGCTCACAAATAGGTAGTTCTGGCGTGGCGATGGTAATTGCGGCATCGCCACCAAACAAACTTACCTGCGAAGATTGCTCGTTTACTTGGTGTTGTGCACCGTATTTAAGTGCTTTCTCAACAAAAGTCACCCCATCTCCGTCGTGATGAAAATATTGCGATCGGTGTGCATCAGACAAGGAGTCTAGCCCCCCTGCAAGTATCAAGCTTTCAAACGATTTTTTGTTGACTGCCCGAAGGTCTATGCGCTGTGTCAAATCAAAAATAGATTCATAAGGCTTCTCTTTACGATGTGCGACTATGGTCTCAACTGCTGCTCGACCAACACCCTTAACAGCACCCATACCAAATCGAATGGCTCCTTTGTCGTTTACCGTAAACTTGTAGAATGATTCATTGACATCGGGTCCAAGAACAAATATGCCCATCCTTCGACACTCTTCCATAAAGAAGCTGACTTGCTTAATGTCGTTCATGTTGTTGGAAAGTACCGCTGCCATATATTCTGCCGGATAGTTTGCCTTTAGGTAAGCCGTTTGATAAGCAATCCAAGCGTAGCAAGTGGAGTGTGATTTATTAAAAGCATAGGAAGCAAATGCCTCCCAATCTTTCCAAATCTTTTCAATTACCTCTCTTGGGTGACCCCGTTTCTCTCCACCGTTTAAAAACTTAGGCTTTAACTGCTCTAGTAAAGCAAAAATCTTTTTACCCATTGCTTTTCGTAGCACGTCGGCTTCCCCTTTAGTGAACCCTGCCAATGCTTGAGACAATTGCATCACTTGCTCCTGATATACCGTAATACCATAGGTTTGTTTGAGGTACTGCTCCATGACTGGTAAATCGTAAGTGATTTCTTCAAGGCCATTTTTTCTACGAACAAAGCTGGGGATGTATTCCAGTGGCCCTGGGCGGTATAGCGCATTCATGGCAATTAAATCTTCAAATACGTTTGGCTTTAAGTCGCGAAGATATTTTTGCATTCCCGCGCTTTCATACTGAAAAATCCCCACGGTTTCACCGCGCTGAAACAGCGCATAAGTGGGTGCGTCATCTAGTGGAAATTCATCTGGATTGAGCTCAATACTGCGTTGGTATTTGACAATTTTAACCGTGTCTTTTATTAGCGTGAGTGTCTTCAGTCCTAAAAAGTCCATTTTCAATAGCCCTGCATCCTCCACAACTGAGTTGTCAAACTGAGTTACGTATAAGTCAGAGTCTTTTGCGGTAGCAATAGGAACAAATTCTGTAATATCATCGGGTGTAATGATTACACCGCACGCATGTGTTCCGGTGTTTCGTAAAGACCCCTCTAATATTTGGGCTTGTTTGAGTGTCTCAGCCTCTAGGTCACTTCCTTCTGCTATGGATTTCAATTGGGCAACACGAGCGAACTCGTCCGAGCGCAAGACTTCTTTTAGTGCCATATCCTCCAAATTGAAAATTTTCTTCAACTTCATGTTGGGAACCAACTTGGCTACCCGATCTGCATCGCCCAACGACAAGTCCAACACCCGCGCGGTATCACGAATAGACGATTTGGCTGCCATGGTTCCATAGGTAATGATTTGTGCTACTTGGTTTGATCCGTACTTTTCAATTACGTAGTCAATGACTTTTGATCTTCCTTCGTCATCAAAATCAATATCAATATCAGGCAAGCTTACACGGTCGGGATTTAGGAAACGCTCAAAAAGTAAGTCGTACTCAATGGGGTCTATATTCGTGATCTTTAAGCAGTAGGCCACCACAGAGCCTGCGGCAGAACCACGTCCTGGTCCAACCGACACGTCCATTTTTCTTGCAGCAGCAATAAAATCTTGTACAATTAAAAAGTAACCTGGATATCCTGTGTTTTCAATAACGCTCAATTCAAAATCAATGCGTTCTTTAAGTTCATCGTTTAAGGTTTTATACCGGGCCTTAGCTCCTTCATAAGTGATGTGGCGCAGGTAGGCATTCTCGCCTCGCTTCCCCCCATCGGCACCTTCTTTAGCAGATTGAAATGCATCGGGTATATCAAATTTTGGAAGCAACACTTCTCGTGCCAAATCAAAAGCAGTTATTTTGTCAAGGATTTCGGCGATGCTTTCCAATGCTTGTGGCACATCGGCAAACAATTCTTGCATCTGCGCTGGCGTCTTGAAATAATATTCTTGGTTTGGAAGACCATACCTGTAACCGCGGCCGCGGCCAATGGGCGTTGTTTGTTTTTCTCCGTCCTTAACACACAATAATATATCATGCGCGTTGGCTTCTTCTTGCTTTAGATAAAACACAGAATTAGTAGCGACAAGTTTTACATTGTACCTATGTGAGAACTGAATAAGCACAGGGTTGATGCGGTTTTCGTCTTCTTGTTGGTGCCGCATGATTTCAATATAGAGATCTTCTTGAAATTGTTCTTTCCACCACAACAGCGCATTCGCTGCCTGCTTTTCGCCTACGTTGAGTAGTTTGGAAGGCACTTCGCCGTAGACATTCCCCGTCAGAACAATTAGGTTGTCTTTGTACTGCTGTATTAATTTTCTATCAATACGAGGCACATAATAGAACCCTTTGGTATATGCCAAGGAAGATAACTTGGATAGGTTTTGGTAACCGGCTTTGTTTTTAGCAAGAAAAACCATCTGATACCCATCATCCCTTCGACTGCGGTCAAAGTGGTCCTCACACACATTGAGCGTGATGCCCACTATGGGCTTTAGTGGCGGCCTATCGTCATCTTCGGCTCGATTGGCATTGACTTGTTTGACAGATTTTACAAAATGGAATGCGCCCATCAAATTACCCAAATCTGTTAATGCCACGGCTGGCATCTCCATTTGGTCTGCTGTTTCGGCTAGTTCTTTTACCCTGATGGTAGACTGTAATACCGTAAACTGCGAAAGGGTGTGCAAGTGTGCAAAAGGCGTGCTGAGCGCTGTTTTGGTTGTTGCAGCGGGTGTAGTAACAGGCGTTTGCTCCTTCTGAATTAGTTTTGCCGATGCTGCCTTTAGGTCGGTGTGTGACAGGCCTATTAACGGCACAGCTTCTTCAAAAGTTTGATTAAGCCGTGAGACAAGCAGCTCACAATCTGTGATTTGGTTTACAGGAAATTTATTTTGACGCAGCAATTCAAAAAATGTTCGGGCTGTAGCCTCTACATCTGCGGAGGCATTGTGCGCTTGATCAAAGTTGTCATCAAATAGATGTTTGTAGAGTTCTGAAAGGGTTGGCAGTTTAAATCTTCCACCCCTACCTCCAAGAATTTGGCATAGCGTAGCGGTGTGCTCTGTACAAGTGTCTAAAATGGGGGTTGTGGTAATGGAAGTATCCAAACCAAGGCGGTCTAACTCTGCACCGATGATGTTAACGTCAAATTTGATGTTATGACCAATGATGTATTTTGATTTGAGCAATGCAGCGGTAAAGTCAGCTAAAATTGCATTTATAGCGCTGCCTTCTTTTGCCGCTAAGGCTGTGCTAATTCCGTGGATTTGTTCTGACTCAAAAGGAATATCAAAACTTTCTGGAGCAACAATAAAATTTTTGTGTTCGACACATCTGCCAAAGCTATCGTGAAGTTGCCATGCAATCTGAACACATCGCGGCCAATTATCGTGATCTGAAATAGGCGCATCCCAGCGTTTTGGTAGGCCAGTAGTTTCGGTATCAAAAACTAAAAACATTGTAATGGATTAGCCAACTAATTTAGTGAAGTTAGCATGTAAAATATGTGCAATTAAATATGAAGTTATTAACGTTTGGTAAAATCAAAAAATAGTGTAGATTTGCCACGCATTAATAACCAGGGTTTCGCACCCAAAAATTTAATTTGATATGTCAGTAAAAATACGTCTTCAAAGACACGGAAAAAAAGGAAAACCCTTCTATTGGGTAGTTGCAGCAGATGCACGTTCTAAAAGAGATGGTCGTTACTTAGAGAAAATAGGTACGTACAACCCCAATACCAATCCAGTAACATTAAAAATCGACGTTGACAGCGCTGTTAGTTGGCTTCAAAATGGAGCACAGCCAACAGACACAGCTCGCAACTTGTTATCTGAAGTAGGTGCCATGTTGAAAAACCACCTTGTTAATGGAGTTAAAAAAGGTGCGCTAAAAGAAGAAGACGTTGAAACAAAATTTGAAGCATGGTTGGCTGATAAAGCATCACGCAACTCTGCTTATGTTGAAAAACTTTCCAAAGCTAAAGCCGACGAAAAAGCCAAAACCTTAGCTGTTGAAAAAGAAGTTAGCGAAAAACGCAAGGCTGATGCCGAAGCTGCAATAGCCGAGGAAGAAGCTGCGGCGGCTGAAGCTGAAGAAGCTGCCACTGAAGAAGCTGCACCAGTGGCTGCTGCTGAAGAAGCTGAAGCTGCCGCTGAAGAAGCTGCACCAAAGGTTGCTGCTGAAGAAGCTGAAGCTGCCACTGAAGAAACTGCGCCAGAGGCTGCTGCTCAAGAAGCTGAAGCTGCCGCTGAAGAAGCTGCGCCAGAGGCTGCTGCTGAAGAAGCTGCGCCAGAGGCTGCTGCTGAAGAAGCTGCGCCAGAGGCTGCTGCTGAAGAAGCTGAAGCTGCCACTAAAGAAGATGCACCAGAGTCTGCTGCTGAAAAAGCTGCAACAGGGGCTGACGAGAAGGTCGAATAACACCAACACATGCGCATCGAAGACTGTTTTTTTCTTGGAAGAGTGGTCGGTAAATACGGTTTTAAAGGGGAAGTACTCCTTAAACTAGATACTGACGAGCCTGACATATATCAATCGCTTGACAGCCTCTTTATAACGCATAACAATGCGCTTATTCCTTTTTTTGTTGAGAAATGTACCATGCACAAACCTGGACTATTACGCCTTCGCTTAGAGGATGTCGATAATGAAGAAGATGCCAATCTGATAGTTAAATCAAAAGCGTATTTGCCATTGACGAAGCTTCCAAAACTGGCTGGTAATAAATTTTATTACCACGAAATCATCGGATTTGATGTTGTTGACAAAAACTTAGGCAAAATTGGAAACGTTGTATCGATTAATGAACATACCGCACAGGCAACCATTGAAGTTTCCAGTTGTAAAAAAATAGCTTTAATCCCAATAGTTGATGAGATTATTTTGGAGGTTAAAAGAGATACGAAATCCATATACGTTGACACGCCACAAGGCCTGATTGATCTTTACACAAACGATGCGTAGGGCTTTAAACTTTATGTTGTTATTTTCCACAATTTGCCATGCGCAAGTGCAACAGTTAGAAGAAGTAGTTTTAAGTGCACAGCGCATACAGAGCAGTATTCAACCCATAAGCCAGACAACTATAGCACAAGACAGCCTACTACTAAAACAAGACATTGGAGAGCTATTACAAGGCGTACCCAGCTTATTTGTCAGCAGCCAGCAAAATTTCAGTCAGGACACACGTATTTCCATTCGTGGGTTTGGTACACGTGCCACTTTTGGCATTCGTGGCATTAAGGTTTTGTGGGACGGCATCCCTGTTACAACACCTGATGGACAAACACAATTGGACCACATTCCGTTATCGTCCGTGGGAACTATTGAAGTTATTCGGGGCGTTTCTAGTGGGCTGTATGGCAATGCATCGGGTGGTGTCATCATGCTCAAAAGCACCCCCGTAAAAAACGAACAAACGCTTACTGCTACATTTGGAGACTTTGGTACCCGGCACTTGGCTGGCAGCTACGGTTCAAAAAAAGAAAAAAACCATTTTCGCGCCATTGTAGAACACAAAAAATACCGGGGTTACCGCCATTGGAGTGGCTATGAAAATAGCCTCATAAATCTATCCAATACGTTCCGTACTGCCAATGGAAATAAACTATCTGTTGATTACAACTATTTTAACAGCCCAATGGCATTGGATGCTGGCGGACTCACAGCCACTGAAGTAACAGAAAACCGAAATCAAGCAAGACAGCGAAATCTAGATTATAAAGCAGGTGAAAAGGTGCAACAACACCAATTCACGGCACGTTGGCACAACAACAAATGGATCGCTTATGGTTTTTTTACAAGACGCAATCTAAACGCGAAACTGCCTTTTGAATTTGGTGGACAAATTGATTTGGGACGTAGTTACTACGGTCTTGGTATGCAAAAAGACGGACGTAAAAAGCAGTGGTTGTGGCAATATGGAGTAGAAGCAGCAGCCCAAAGAGACGGAAGAGATAGGTTTAAAAACTACTTGGGAGAGAGAGGAACCGCAACCCTAAATCAAAGCGAACGCTTTTATACACTGGGTGCCTATGGCATTGTAGAATTAGCCATTAGCGATTGGCGCTTACGTACCACGCTACGGGCCGATACCCACCGCATTCAGCTAGTTGATTATATGGGCGGTAATTCGGACAAAAAAAACCTATCTGCGTACTCTCCTGCTATCGCGGTATTTTATGGTTTTTCGCCCAGTCTAAGCAGTTATATCCGCTGGGGAAAAGGTTTTGAAACGCCATCGCTCAATGAACTATCTGCCAATCCAACTGGTGAAACTGGCTTTAACGATATGCTAGCACCCCAACAATCAGAAGAAATAGAAGTTGGTATGCGCTTAAAAACAAAAATATTTGATGCTTCGGTTACGCTGTTTACAACAACAACTCAAGACGAAATTTTATCCTATGAGCTTAGCGCTTTTCCGGGACAAGATTTTTTTAGGAACATTGGCAGCGTAGACAGAAAAGGGATTGAGGCCACTGCCAACTTTCGCATGGCAAAAACTGCCACCCTAAAACTCAATTACAGTCAAGGAGCATTTAAAACCCAAGACGGTAATGACCTACCCAACGTACCTAAAAGTCAGTTTAGCGCAAGCCTAAACCACCTTTTTGGAAACACTGCCGTATCGCTAAACTTGCGCCATGTAGGCAAACGTTTTGCCGATTCTAAAAACCTTATTGAAGTACCAAAGTTTTGGACAGCTGACCTGTTTGCGCAACGCAAATGGGGCATAACCACTTGGACGATGGGTATTCATAATATTGCCAACGCGAATTACTATGACAATATCCGCATCAATGCCTTTGGTGGACGCTACTTTGAGCCTGCTGCTATGCGCCAAGCCTTTGTGCGTGTTCGAGTGCAGTTATAGATTTGGTATATTTGTGTTTATACCGCAGTAACCCAATGAAAAAGAACATCATCAATCTGGTTTATCTAACTTTAATATTAAGCCAAACCGCTTGTGCCCAAAAAGAAAATACGCCTCCTCTTAAAACACCAACAAGTGTATCCTATACTACCGAGCTTGTTGTTCCTGATGTAAAAGTACCATGGGGAATGGTATTTCTGCCCAATGGGAGTTTGTTGTACACAGAAAAAGAAGGAAAGTTAATACGCTTTCAATACGGCAAAAAGAATGAGATTTCTGGTTTACCTACTACCTATGTGCGGGGTCAGGGCGGCTTGATGGGCATTGCCCTCCACCCCGATTTTGAACAAAATAACAGGATCTATTTCACTATGGCAACCGCCAATGAAGATGCGTCTGGAGGGAATACAGGATTGTATACTGCTTTACTGATAGGAAATACATTATCAGATGTTAAGCTGCTGTATAAGGCCATGCCAGACACCAAAAAAGGCGTGCACTTTGGCTCACGTATCGTTTTTGATGCAGACGGATACCTGTATTTTTCTGTGGGAGATAGAGGGGAACGAGACCTAAATCCACAAGATATAATACGAGATAACGGCAAAATTTACCGCTTAAACGATGACGGAAGTATTCCAAATGACAACCCTTTTGTAGGAGTAGATGGTGCTAAGGAAGCCATTTATTCTTATGGGCACCGCAACCCACAAGGGCTAACGATTCATCCTGAAACGGGTGCGGTTTGGGCACACGAACACGGGCCGCGTGGCGGCGATGAAATCAACATCATCGGAGCAGGAAAAAACTTTGGCTGGCCCAAGATTACCTATGGCAAAAATTATTCGGGAACCACCATCACCAAAAACCGTTCATTGCCGGGCATGGAGCAGCCGTTCTACTATTGGGTGCCTTCAATAGCAGCATCAGGAATGGCATTTGTTACGGGCGACAAATACCCTAACTGGAAAGGAAGTATTTTGGCGGGCTCCCTAAAGAAATCATACTTAGAACGCCTAACGGTTCGCGACAACAAAGTAATAGCACGCGAGAAAATAGCTGCGAATATTGGACGAGTGCGTGATGTGATTATGGGTCCTTACGGCTACATCCATATTGCTGTTGAGTACGAGGGGATCTATAGGATTAAGCCTAAGACAACTAAATAATTACAATCAATGCGTAGCCTGTAAAGTACCGTTTGTTTTTTTTATAAAATAAAAAAATGGCTCTGTTGAGCCGTTTTGTATAAAAATAAACTTGGGCTAATTTATCCTCTTCTGCGAGTTCTTCAAGCATGGCCAAAGCATGTACATGGTTAGGCTCGTTTGCTACTGTAATTTTATCATCCATAATTTCTGAAATTTACAGCGTTAAACTTATCGTAACGATTGATCCGGGTGCGTTCTCTCCACCCGCGACTATATTATAAAACCCAGTCCACACGGGCTAAAGTATAGTATGTGAAATCAAGTTTTCACTTTAAGAAGGTATGATTTTTTGGGAAATTGAAAACAATCAATTGACTGAATAGTCGATAATCTCTTGTTCGGGCAAACGGCCCAAATCGTGTGTGTCAATAATCCATTGCTCCAATAGGTTATTGAATTTGCGTAGTTTTTTGCGGTAAGATGCTTTGTCAGCCAAGTTATTGAGCTCAAAGGGATCTTTTTGCAAGTCGTAAAACTCTATCGCTGCTTTTGGGGTATCAAACCAGCGCTGGGTGTTTTTGTCCAACAAACCTTTTTCGCTTAATGCGATCATACGACGCATCATTGGCATCTTTTTTCTATACTTAACGTCCAATGCATGAGGAAGGGAAACATCATAGTTCTTAATAAGCTTGTATCGCTTGGTTTTGATCGATCTGATGCGATCTACTTGACCATCAAACCTGTCAGATGCCGTTACCAAATATTTTCTAGGCTTGGTCTTTTTATCTAAAATTGACATGCCCTGAAGGTAATTCGGCAGGGGAATTTGCGCCAGTTGCAATACTGTTGGCGCCAAATCTACAAAACTCCATAGTTGGTCGTTGCGATTGCCCGCTTTCGCGTTTTTTAGCAACTTAATCATGAGCGGCACTTTTGTACCCGAGTCATAAATAGCACGCTTATGTCTTGGAAAGGGTCCGCCGTGATCGCTGTAAAAAAAGATATATGTATTGTCATACAAGCCCTGTTCTTTTAATTCGCTAATGATGGCACCTATCTCTTTATCCATGCGGACCAAATTGCTGTAGTTGATAGCCATATCCTCTCTAATAATAGGATCGTTTGGAAAATAAGGCGGGATATTATTTACCTTGTCTGGCGTTACATAACGCTTATTGTTGTGTTGCGCCCAAATTTGTGATTCATGTGAAATTTGAAAATTAAACACCGCGAAAAAAGGTTGTCCAGCGGCACGATTTCTCCAATGGATATTTGCCTTTTGCCTACCCTTACAGTAACGACAACTTTGGTCCCAAGCATCGTCACTTATCTTAAAGTTGTAGTCCTGTTTATTGCTGTTGGTGCAATAGTATCCAGCTTCTCGCATATAAGCGGTAAAAGGGCGAATGTAGTCAGGGAATTTTGGTGAATAGCTGGGGATGCCCAGTTGGGGCTGATTGGTTTTCCGTCCCTCGTTGAAGGCACGCATGTTGTGGGTACCCAAGGTAGTGGGATACATGCCCGTGATAATAGCACTTCGCGCAGGAGAACACACAGGTGTTGTTGCATGCATATTATCATAAATGACACTGTCTTCTGCCAATTGTGAAAGGTTTGGTAGAGAAACGGTATCGTCGCCATACATGGGAAAGAATACTGGCGATTGGTCTTCAGTAACAAGCCATATGATATTAGGCCTGTTAGTTTGGCTGTAAATAGTTGTTGTAAGCACTAAAAATAAAATTCTGTAAATCATTTTGTACGTGTTGCATTATACGACTCAAAAAATCTTATACCAATTTTCTTCATCCCTTCATAGTTATAATGACCTACGGGGATTCCATTCCATTTGTGCTTATATTTTGGATAAAAATATTTGCTTTTTGGATTAAACTCTTGAGGAATAAAATAAACATTTTTGTCTTCTTTTGAAAGTCGCTTCATCGACGCTACAACTTCTCCAGAGCCCACTTGTAAAATAAAAAAGGGTAACTTCTCTATGTTTAAATGTGATCTAAGGCTAGTGACTAAGTTTTTGAGGTTTTTATAGTAGTTTTTCGATGGTATATCTCCATAATTCTTAATACTACTATCTTTTTCTCCTTGCACCCAAAAAATACCTGTAATTTCAAAGGAGTCTTTTTTTAAGTTTCCAACTTGTGAATCAATTAATTCAAGTAATTCATAGTAGAGTTTTGGATAGTTTTCTTCATTAAAAATTGCAGCTTTTTCGCGATCCCATTCTGGATTCCAACTGCCGTGCAAAGAGGTATGCCCTTGAGATCTTTTAATAAATAAAAAATTTTGATTAGGATATGCCTTGTTTAATTCTATTCCCAAAAAAAGCTCCGGACCAAAGCTCTTTGATATACGATACTTTTTTTTATGTTGTGGAAGCGGATCCGTTAGTTGTAAATCTCCACGGATACTGGTTATCGGATTACCGTTAATTCTTCCCATACTGCTGTCGAAAACGAATTTTACTTTTTTTCCCGCAATCCTTAAGTCCCTGATTTCGTTTTTATTAAGCATTAAGCCATCGCCCTTACCATCCATATTAGATTGTCCAGCAAAAATCAAAACCTTGGTTTTTTTAACTTCTTGGCTTCTTGCGTCAAAAGTAAAAGCAAGGTTTAGTATAAGACATAAAACAACAACGGCTTTTGGCATGAAATACCTTTTTTTAATTGTTTCGTTCGCTATAAACGCGCTTTACCACCATGTCTGTCATGGCGCGCATTTCTTCAAGTGACATGTCATCATTATATTTTTTTTGCAACGCTTTTATTTTTTGTTTTAGGTTCGCTGTAATTTTTTCGAATCCTTGCTTCCCATATAAATTCTGCATTTCGTTTTTGTCATTTTCTAAGTCAAAAAGCTCCCATTCATCCATGTCATAATAGTAGTGTATCAATTTATACTCACCCGTGCTAACGCCATAGTGCGGCTGTACTTTGTGCCAAAAAGGATATTCATAGTAGTGGTAATAAACAGCATCCCTGCCTTTATATCGTTTCCCATAAAGCTGTTTTTTGAAGCTTTCCCCTTGAATGTCTTTTGGTATTGAAACACCGGCTAAATCCAATAGCGTGGGTGCAAAATCAATGTTCAATAACAACTCTTTGTTATGTGTGCCTGCTTTAATTTTTTTAGGATATTTTACCATAAAAGGCATACGGAACGAAGGCTCATACATCCAACGCTTGTCGAACCAGCCGTGCTCCCCTAAATAAAAGCCTTGGTCAGAAGTATAAACGACTATGGTGTTTTCATCTAATCCGTTTGCCTTAAGATAGTCGAGCATTTGTCCAACGGCTTCGTCTACACCCGCAACACAGCGCAAGTAGTCTTTTATATAACGCTGGTACTTCCAGTTTTTCAAAGCAGCACCTTGTAGGCTGTCGTTGGGTGTCCAAAACTGACCGTTATTTCCAAAGCGCTCGTAGCGACCGCGTTCTCTTTTATTCAATCCCTCAGGCACTGGAAGCTTAAGGTCTTTTCTATTCATGTGGTTTGCTATCTCCATCATATTTTTGGAGGCAGCTATACGACCCTCGTAATCGTCGTTAAAGGTTTCATGATGAGGGAAATCTTCGTTGTATAAATCTTTAAACTTTGGGTTTGGAGTCCAAGGACGATGCGGAGCTTTAAACTGATACATCAGCATAAAAGGCTTGTCTTTGTTCCTGGTTTCGTCAAGCCACTTTAAGGCATCGTGTGCCACTTGTGCTGTTGAATGGCGTGTGGTTTCTGTAATCTTCTTTGTGCCATTTTCAACAAAAACCGTGTTGAAGTAGGTTCCTTGTCCGCCGTGATTAACCATGACTTTTGAATAGTCAAAACCCGTTGGTGCTGTGCCTAGGTGCCACTTGCCAACAACAGCAGTTTGATAACCCGCTTTTTGCAGCAGCTTTGGAAAAGTTTGTTGTGAGGAATCAAAATCACCTCCTTTTTCATTTTTAAAAAACCCATTAACGTGACTGTATTTTCCAGTCAATATCGCAGCCCTACTGGGGCCGCAAATACTATTGGTGTTATAGGTGGCGTGCATCAGCATGCCCTCATCTGCAATACGGTCAATATTAGGTGTTGGTGCTAGTGCTGCAAGCCAGTCGTTATAAGCACTTACAGCGCTCACGGCATGGTCATCAGACATAATAAAAACAATGTTGGGTTGCTTTTTTTGCGCTTGCGCAACAAAGGATATCAACACACAAATAACAAGGTGTATGGTCGTTTTCATATTACTGAACTGTTTTAAATTTGATTTGTTGACTTAAACTGTCAACGAGTTTTCTATACTTGGGCTGATCTACAATATTGTTCATTTCTAAAGAGTCAGCTTTTAGATCGTAGAGCATATTATCATATACATTACCACCTTCTTCTCCACGCCATTCAGCGTATAAATAGTTGGGAGAGACAACCATGTCTCCATTCCAAATTCTTGCGTATCCCACCGATTTTGAAATCAAGCTAGGGTCTTTTAAGTTTTGAACCAATGAGTTACCCTCAACCCGTTCGGGCGCTTCAAGCCCAACAAGCTCGGCTATGGTTGGGTATAAATCAATCAACTCAACGAAACTGTTTGAACGCGCTTTTTGGGTTAAACCAGGCACGCGAATCATTAATGGAACCCTGTTTTCAACATTAAAAAGGTTGTGCTTAGACCACCTGTTGTGTTCCATTAGGCTAAAGCCGTGATCACTGGTAAAAACTACTATGGTATCGTCACTTAATCCCAATTCATCTAACGTGCGCAACAACTTGCCAATTTGTGCATCCGTATAGCTTACGCAGGCATAATAACCATGAATAAGTTGTTTTGCAAAGTTTTCATCCAGTGTAAATGAAGCAGCATTTTTGGCCTCCTTATCGACATTTTTTGGAATCCCCTTATACTTGACCATTTCATACCAATTTCCTGCAGATTTTGGCCCGTTTTTAGGAAAGATATTGTTGATTGGAAGTTGAATATCTTCTTCATCATAATAGTCCCAATATTTGCCAGGTGCATTAAAAGGTAAGTGTGGTTTTAAAAACCCTACAGCCAATAGAAACGGCTCCCCAGATTTCTTTAATTTTTTTAGATCCTTAACCGCTTTATTTGCAGTTTTTCCGTCCTTATAAGAAGCATCGGCTACATCCAATCTTTCAAATGGATACACACCAGGTAATCCATCTTTTTCAAG
>MDTG01166195.1_pt1 | contig 14757 bp, 15 predicted proteins | sample 811421 | NCBI WGS metagenome assembly MDTG01 (sample SAMN05326645, study PRJNA326480) | marine metagenome | isolation source: seawater | place: Pacific Ocean: South East | collected 2011
AAGAGACCAACTGTTAGTAATAAGACCATGTACGTTAATAATTTGATTAAGAACATGCAACCGCTAACGCTTAAAGATATCGAGAGCTCTGTTCCCATGCTTACGTTGGAGCATCATACTCAAGGAGCCGAGGGATATGCCCAGTTTGCCTTGGAATTTCCGTTCAAAGATAAGATCGTTTGTGTTGATGTATCCAGAAACAAGATCAAGTACAAGAATGATGAAGGCGACATCATCGAAGATGTTGGGTTTAGGAAAATGATGATAAAACTTTGTAAGTCATTAAAAGATCGCAGCTTTAGTTTGAGCATACAGCATATAGATAAATTATCAGCTGATTGGTCTGAGAAAGAAAGAGAAGCTTACGACTTCATGGAAGCAGCAGTGGCCATCTCTACGTACGCCCAAGGCCGGGAGAACGAATTCTGTAACAAGATCATAAAGTTAATCAGCAAAGGTTCAAAAAGCAAAGGATAGTGTATACATTTTTTTGATTTTGGTATAAAATAAATTTGAACCAGTATAAAACATTTCATACTCAATTATAAATGCTTTCAAACAAGATGAGATATACAAAACAAAACATTCTGATGAAAGACAAACAAACAATGGCATTAAACCTGTTGAACAAAGGAGAGAATCTTTTCCTAACTGGACCAGGCGGAGTTGGTAAGACAGCTGTTCTCAAGGCTTTTGCCAGTCAAACTACAAAGAAATTAGCCATCACTTCTACTACTGGTACATCTGCTCTCTTACTCAATGGTACCACTGTACACTCCTTTTTAGGGATTGGCCTGGGAAAAGAGAAGGTTAGTATACTGGTAGACAGGATTATCAAGTCAGCGTACCTGAAAAATCGTTGGTGCCAAGTGGAATGCCTTATCATCGACGAAATAAGTATGATGCATCCTGATCTGTTCGACAAGATCGAACAGCTTGCTAGAACAATCAGAAAAAGTGATGTTCCTTTTGGTGGAATCCAACTCGTCTTGTCGGGTGATTTTCTTCAGCTTCCGTGTATAGGTACTATGAACTTTTGCTTCGAAGCAAAAAGCTGGAATAAATGTGTTACAAATGTAGTTTGTCTAGACGAGATCATCCGACAAGGCGATAAAAAATTCCAGAAATGCCTCAATGCTGTGAGAATGGGAGAAATAACTCGAGAAGTACGAGATATCCTTGAGTCCAGAGTGGGTGCGAAGCTTCACAACACTTATGGGATCAGGCCGACTAAGCTTTACGCTAAGAATATCAATGTTGACAAAGAGAATGATCTCGAACTTGATAAGCTCGCCGAACAAGGAAAAGACTTTTTAGTGTATGAGATGAACATGGAAGTTCAGGCAGGTATACGAACACGTAAGAATTACCTCCTACGAAAATTCTATAAATATTGTCCAGTATCTGAGCGAGTAGAACTCTGTGTCGGAGCCCAAGTTATGTTGATGAAGAATATTGACATGTCATGTGGCTTGGCTAACGGTAGTAGAGGAGTTGTGATGGGTTTTAACGACTCTAGTATGCCAATCATCAGATTCCTCAACGGAGAGCAACGCGCAATAGGTATGGAGACATGGGATATGAAGGAGAAAAACAAAAGAGTAATTCGAGCTTATCAAATTCCTTTAAGAGTGGCATACGCGATCTCTATACACAAGTCACAGGGTTGCAGTCTTGACTATGCCGAGGTCGATCTATCCAATATATTTGAGTATGGACAAGCATACGTGGCTCTGTCGCGAGTTAAAAGTCTAAACGGGCTCAGTATCAAGGCTATTGACTATAAATGTATCCAGGCCGATCCGATAGCGGTATCTTACTATCAGAGATTGCGTTAATAATACACTTAATAAAAATGAATATCAATGAGAAGTCTGATATTCATTATCGAGATTATGTCAACTAAATGTAGCGACAAAAATATACCCTATGAGGGAGCTAAAGACACCATGAAGCCGGTTGCGAAGACTGAAGACGAAGAAGACGAGTGCATGATCTGTTTAGACGTATTCAACAAGGGAAGACGAAGAAAAATTGTGTGCCCGGGGTGTCAAAAGGGGTGTTGCGAAAGTTGTTTTAGATCACATCTTCTCATATCCAGTTCTAGTGACCCAGAATGCGCAGGCTGTCATCACAAACTATCCCTTGAGTTCATAGCAGAAAATACCCCTAAAGTGTTCCATAACAATGAGTACCGAAAGAAGCGATCAATAGATTTACTTAGTAAAGAGAAAAGTCTTTTACCGGCTACTCAGTTGCTTGTGATAAGAGAAAAGAAACGAGTGGAACGAGAAAAACAGATACATGAACTTATGGACGAGTCCAATTATTTACGCAGTAGGTTAAGAGAAATTAAGACCGAGATCTATAATCTACGAATGGAAACTGATGAAATTGATGAGAAGAAGGAAAGGAAGAGATTCATTATGGGATGCCCGATCCCAGACTGTAGAGGATTTCTATCGCAATCTTGGAAATGTGAAACTTGTGAAACACATATTTGTTCCAAGTGCCGAGCCCCAAAGGAAGGGAAAAATGATGACACGCATGTGTGCAACGAAGACGATGTAGCCACCGCTAAACTACTCTCTAAGGAGACAAAACCATGCCCAAGTTGCGCAGTTCCTATTTTTAAGGTATCAGGGTGCGACCAGATGTGGTGTGTAGAGTGTAAGACACCTTTCTCGTGGAAAACAGGATTGCCGGTGACCGGTATTATCCATAACCCACATTTCTATCAGTGGCAGAGAGAGAATAATGGAGGAGTCGCGCCACGACGAGGGGATAGATACGACTGTGGCGGGATGCCATGGATTAGAACTCTTCGCCTTATCATAAGAGAAAGAATGTATAGATTTCCTAATTGGACCGAATGTCATCGGTCGGTTGGGCATGTACGTGGGCATGTAATGCCAGCGTACCCTCCACAAATTGGTGTATACGACCATGAAGATTTACGACTTAAGTACTTACTAAAGAACATCGATGAGGATGAATGGCTTACCCAACTTCGCCGCAGACAAAAGAGAATTGAGAAGAACCAAGAAGTTCACAACATATTGGACATGTACGTCGTGACTCTTACTGATCTTTTCCAGAGATTCACTAGAAACCATTTCGACATTTATTACGAAGCCCTTGCACTTCGCAATTACGTTAATGATCAATTACACAAGATAAGCAAGCGTTATAATAACGTAGTTCCTAAAATATGCGATGACTGGGGCGTACATACTAGTGCATGTATATATACGTGTCCATAGGCGTGTTCTGACAGGTAAGCAACGTATGTATACAATTAATACCTATTGCAGGTATTAATTAATAAAACTTACTACATCACATTGTTCATGTGCTCATACCCTTCGCTAAAAAGATTCAATTTTGTAGTGGAAGATAGGTTAAAATTAAAAAACTTGTGTTTACTGGCTGGTATTTTTATGATATTACATCTATCAGAGATATTATCAATCTTATAGGCAACAGACTGGTCAATAGGTACAAACATAAGGTCATATATAAACCCCAACGGTTTGAACTCGGTCTCTTCTTGTAGACGAGACTTATCTTTGGACAATAATATACCCAATGTTTTACTACCGGGACAATCCCCAAGCTGAATAGGAAAGTTATCTGATATTCCTCCATCAACATAAAAACAATGCCCGTATCTGTAACGTTCAAATACCAGAGGCAAGTTCGCGCTCATGCGTAGAGCTGTAATACAAGGAACTTTAGGGTGGGTTTCATGTCTGATATACTCTGTTCTAGACTCTGTTAGATTATGAGTGGAACATACTAGAGTTTTACCAAGTTTCTCATATATATCCCCCATAGTTGGAAGATAACCTAACTTTGCTATTGTCATCTTTTCTAGGTGCTCCGCTAATTGATTGAAAGACGAAGCACCTCGACCTTGTAGCATTGCTACGATATTAAAACTCTGTAATCTTTCCATTGCTTGATGGGTACATAAATATACTATAATCTCTATCGGGGTATACCCTATACACAAAAGATAGCAAATCATAGCTCCTGCAGATGTACCAATGAAAGTTGTAACTTCAGTCAGAAGAAAGTTATCATAAGCATACTGAAGAGCTCCCAGTATTGCAATACCTCTAACGGATCCACCAGAAAGGACAAGTGTGTTATAGTTGTTTATCTCTGGGATTTTTTCTTCTATAGGTAATTTACTTTTCTCGTCAGTCATTTTTTGTATCATATGTTCTCTTTAAACATGAGCGGAACAATAATATCTATAGGGTAGGATACTTATGATAAAATGGAAATAAGAAAAAGTAAGATTTTGAACGGTGAACAAGATGGACTCTTTTCGACCGAACGATTTGAAATTGGATCTATTATATATACATTATCGGGTAAAAGACTAACTTATCCCACGAGAGAGAGTATACATATTGGGAATAATGAACATATTGTCGACCCGATGGGTTCCTATATCAATCATTCCTTTACCCCTAATACGATAATAAAAGGCGCGAATGTAATAGCTATTAAACTAATATCCCCAGGTGATGAACTAACATTTAACTATAATCACAGTGAGTTAGTCATGGCTTGTCCTTTTACAGTAAACGGAGTGTCCGTACACGGGTCTAACCCATAATACTTTTATACTTTTTAAAGTATAAAAATTGCGATGAGGAAATCACTGATCTAGAACTTTTTTGAGGAGTAAAATACATATTACCACTAGAACAACAATTGCTATGATATATATAGTTTTATCATCGTTATAAAACTTGGAGCATATAGGGCAATTGGCGATATGCTCTGCAACACTCAGGCACGACGGTGTGTTATCAGGCATTGCGTGTGTGATAATGTTTTGTTTAGGTTTTTCATAAGACGACTCTTCCAGACTTGGCGGAGCATAAGTATGTAACGGGGGGTTATTCATTGGTGGGAAATCATGATGCGACATTCCGGACTCTTGGGGAACCATGTGTCCGTGACGAATAAACTTTCCAAATTTGTCTTCTTGTCCATTAGGCAACATAGAAGCCCCTGGATACCTAGAGCTTCTAATTTGCCCACGATTAACAGCCCTCTGATGAGGAGGGGGTCCTTCGATGTCATCCAAGTCAGGAAGATCTTCTATCATAGTAAACTTTTCTGCACCTGCGGTACTATAACTCATTTATAAGACGTCTATAAAATAAAATTATAAAAAGATTATATCATCTAATTCTCTCTCTCTTTCGTTCACAATTAATTCATAAGCTTGGGATAAATATGTATTCTTCTCCTCCAATATCAGTCGGTTCAATATAGAACCGAAACTACCCTCTCCTTTGGAACTCTCCTTTGCGAGCTCCTCCGGAACTAACTTCTTTGGTTTGAATACAATCTTCGTTCCTTCTTTCACCATATCTTTATACTTTTTGGTGCGTTTAAGAGCTTTGAATTGTTCATAACTTCCCGTGATGGTTACCTTTATTTTATCTTGAGTATCAGGGGTTGCGTAGGACTCCATATCTTCTACATCCATGTATATAATTTTCTTTCTTGGAAGTCGAAGATTAACTTCGTCATTAACGTAAGTACCTTCATCGAAAGTAAAACATGCGATAATGTTTTTCTCGCTCTCACCGAAAGCATGCTGCATTGCAGAACCACTATAGTAAATGTTAGGCTGAGGGCTTTGCCTAGAGTGAATGTGCCCTGAGACGACGAGTGGGTTGTCCAGAGACCATTTGTCTCCTTCCACTGAAACAATGGCCCCCATTTTACACCCTGCAAACTCTTGATGGGCAAAAATACAAGCAGCGTCGCGCCATTCTTCATAAAAGGTATTGAGAGCCTCTTCAAATCGTCCTGGGGGTACATAAGGAACAAATACAAACTTTTCATCGCTAATAGTCTCGCTCATTACTTTATCCACTATTATAGTATTCTTCCATTCTTTCATCCCATTTAACCAATGATTTTTTGTTAGAAATTGCTGATTATTACAATAGTCGTGATTTCCCACCAGGACATAAGTCTTCGCTATGAGACGCATGTCATTAACCATTTCGTATGCTTTATTTAGAGCAAGAGTATGCAGTCTCTCATGGTTATGGAGTAGATCCCCAGCAATAACGATCAGGTCTGGTTCGCGTTCAGTTGCCAAATTGATCATACGTTCCATAAAAATTTCAACCTCCGGTATATTACCGACTTGTATATGCGGGTCTCCGATGAATAAAATTGTTACTGGCATTTTATTACACTATTTGTAAAGTTCATTTTTTTCAACTTTAGATTTATTGACAATAAATAAATGAACACTTTTCTAATGGTTGGTGCCATTACTTCTTTCTTATATGTTGCTGATCTCGTTTCACAATATTTATATGTTCACGTTGGTCCCGGAGAAGCGGTGATCCCCCATAACGCCCGTTGGTTTTTTATTCATGCATTGGCAAATAGTATGGTTTCTCTATTAGGTAGCAAAGATCTTTTGTATTGCGCTAAGCACACCAACTCTTGCGCGCTAGATGGTTGGACTGATCTATCTTTCGCTACTTTCTTGGTAGCGCTTATTGTTCATTTATACCACATAATCTTCTTCTGGAATAAATTATCAAGAGATGAATGTATTCATCATGGGGTAATGGTGGGAATATCAACACCTCTTACTTTATACTATCCTACCCGTGCTAGCATAGTAGCTTTATGTTTCTTAACAGGCTACCCGGGTATGATTGATTATTTTCTTCTTTGGGGAGTTAAAATGGGATGGATCGCTCGTGACAACGAGAGAGTGTGCAATGCATGGATTAATGTATGGATTAGAAGCCCTGGGTGTCTTTTTGCATCGTTTCTGGTCTTGCCGATAATATTTGAGAGTGTATGGTCTGACACAATAGTGCCAATATCTCTAGCATTACTCTCGTTTTGGAACGGTCAATACTATATGATAAAGTCTGTTGGAAGCACTAAATTAAACTGGTAGATATTCTATTATCTATGGCGCCGCAAAAACATTCCAGGTGTTGGAGGAATAGTACGCGAAGATGATGATGATGAAGAAGAAGATGAAGAAGATTGACTGGTAGTAGGAACATTTATTAGCAAGGAGCTAAGCACCCCAGATAATGACGAGTTTCTTACTGGGCTGCTCGGGAGATTGTCCTCAATATTTAGCCCTGGGTTTTCCCAGTTAGAATTCTCGTAAGCACGACGCCATGAGAATGCGTCCTTATGTATATAGATTGTGCATTCCCCCCTCGTGACCATTATCTTATAAATATTATGCCGGGAAAAGAGTTGAACAGAGAGAAGATCAATAACTTTCTCTATATCAGTCACTATTGACTTCTCCTTAATTATCAGATAACTAAGACCTCGTAGTGCCGCTTTGTATAGGCGCTCCAATAATACCTCATACAGAGATAGAGCAAGTTTAAGTCTGGATGTATGGGATATGTCAGTCAAGTCTATATTCCTGGGGATGAGTTTTATACTCCCTTCTCGTTTTGATTTGGTTTCTAGTACCTCACGTTTCCGTGTAAGGTAATTAGGGTGTGATGATGCTATTTTTTCTATCAGAACTGAGAGAGGTCGATTATGCCAGCTCTTAAGAGTAGCATGGCGACAAATAGGGCAATGGTGAACTTCAGCTGTATGAGTATCGTCAGTTGTGTCTCGTCTATCCATTTCGTACATGCATAGCTCACATATAGTGTGACCACAATCATATGTACGAGGAAGAACAAACACCTCTTTACAAACTGGGCACATCACATCCTTATTATCGAGTAGCAAATCTGAAGAGTTATCTGTAGATACTCTGGCATTAATAGTGCTTTTGTCGTCGGACATGTTTTACTTATTTCTATGCAATATAAAAATCCTTAAATAGATGAAACTTAATTCGAGGTTGGCAAAACAATAACTATTCCAGATATGGTTTTTTCGATTATAATAGAATTGATTTATACTTTCATCATCAGATTATTATAATTAAAACATGTCTAGCAATTCTTATACAACAACATTTAGTTCACCTAATATATTGGTGGGTATCAGTGGGATTATTGGAGTAGGAAAGTCTACTTTAACGGAATCTTTAGGAAAAATCATGAATTGGGACGTTGTTAAAGAACCTGTTGAGTCGAATGATTATCTACCCAAGTTCTATAAGGACATGGGAAAATACTCTTTCCCCATGCAGGTATATCTTCTTAATCATCGATTTCGTCAACATCAACAGATGGTATGGTCTGACAAAAGCATGGTCCAGGATCGTACTATTTACGAGGACGTAATTTTTGCAAAGATGCTTCATGATGGAGGATTGATGGAGGATTTGGACTTTAACACTTATATACAACTATTTAACAACATGACAAACTTCTTACATCGTCCTGACTTGATAATTTATTTGGACGTGGAACCAGCAGAGGCTTTACGCAGAGTTAAGGAGAGGTCAAGATCATGTGAGACCGGTCTAACTCTTGACTATTTAGTAAAACTTAAACAAGGTTACGAAGAGTGGTTGAAAGATGTAGAGGACAGGATTCCTGTCCTGAGACTGGACTGGAACACTTATATAGAACCTGCAAAAGTTGTAATATTGGTGAAAAAAGCTATTGCTTCTAAGCGTAAAGGAATAACGCTGTAAGAAGTTAATATCATCTATAATTATATAATTATAGATTCATGCTAAAATACATAAACATAATTGGTTAATTTATTGGCTATATTTTAATACTTATTAAGTATTAAGATTAAATTTTTTAATTCTTTAGGGAGGGGTATTTCTGACTGGGAGAGCGCTAGGTCCCAAACTTGTGCTTGGAGGAAGCATTGGATTACGATTACGGTTCTGACTAAGTAGTAGAGGAGAACGCACAGGTGGTGATCCTACTGTTGCTGAGAGTGACGGACTGGAGATAGTATTAGAGCGAATTCGTTGTTTAACAATGTTCTTATTTTGTTTCTGATCGTTCTTCTCGTTCCTGAAGCGGCGGATCATACGATTGAGTGCTGTAGGAGTTTGCTGGTTGAGAACTTCGATAACCTTGTCAACGCTGATACGGTTATTAGCACGATCGTTTTCATGCCATTTATGGCATTCCCTGACCACAACGAACTCTTCCGTTGGTACCGTGACAAATCTCTTCTTAATAAATCTCTGAACATACGATGTATAGATGCTGGTGGCAATATCGTATAGAGTATTCTCTATCTCATCAAAACGGGCCTCCCATTTGGGGTATAGATGGTAGAGCATGTCTGTAAGACGCCTATTCATTCGAACTTGGAGGTAGCGAAATTTAACACTTGGTTCGTTGCCTCTAGCTCGAAAAAGGTCCTGGTAGTTGTGATGGATAAGTTTGTACTGTTTATTATTTGGGGCAAAACAGATAACCCCTTGGAGTTCTCTAATATCTACATCTTTTACGTATCCGATAAGATCCTCCATGTTCTTGAAAGAATGCTTTTTAGGATAAGGAATAGTGATGTCATCCTCCAAGGAGAGCTCTCCTTTGATGAAAGTTCCGACATGAAAAAGAGTGGGTCTTTCTGGGGCTGCGCTAACAATGCGATTTTCCTCGGTATGTCTGACCAAGAACATATACTGATTATCCTTATTTAGAGTACTTTGAAATCGTTCAAGAAGACCCTCATCACCTTCTGGGACAGCTTTCTTAAGTTTCTCGTTGGTATTGAGTTCAGCCTCAAGAGCTCTTTTGAAACATGTACCAAATGACTCGCGAGAAGCCCACTTACTTCTGAAAGCATTAAGTTTGCGATGTGTAGAGGTATACCACCGACCAGAGAAATGAAAAACTCTAATCAAGGCTCCTTCGTAGGAATCAAAGAAAGAACACTGATCAAAGACAGGTTCGATATTCTTCTTTATCTGTTCCTGATCTCCTTCTGAGTACTCAACTGTGTATGGGAAAGCGTGCATAACGATCTTCTTATCATGGAAGACGACCCCACGACATTGCTGAAGCAGTGAGTTGTCGTTGGGACCACATCGCACGTAACATAGAAGCTCTAGACCAGCAGCTTCATCTTTATCTGTAATTCTAATACTGTTTCCAAGCGCATCAATATTATCACGGTTAAACTCGGATTCTGAGACCTTGGTATCCAAAATTGTATTCGGAGGGGTATTCTTTGTGGGGGTAACCACTGGCTGTTCGGAAACCTTAGTAGGCTCTTCGGCCTTGATATCCTTTGATTCTGCAATTGTTGTCATTTCGAGTGTATTTACTCTACTCCTTCGTGTTCTTAAACCATTTCAAATTCATTTTATCGTTAGAATAACGTTGATAATAATACACAAGTACTAACACCCTTACAAAAATCTTATGTTACATCATAAAGCAGCTACTCGTATACAGAGAGCTTGGAAAAAATATACCTCTCCAACATGTCCAAAGTGTTCTTTACCAGTATTTGATCCATACAGTATACAACTTCCCAATTATTGTAATTGCTCACGTTGCCCGGGATGCTTAAAGTTTTCTGCTGGCGGGAGACCGTGCAGTATGTCTTGTGAACCATGGTTTCCGCCTATGGACTTGGACAGTGATACTGATGAAGATGATGAAAATTTGTATGAGAAGTGGGTAAAAGGTAATCCGGTGCATACAGAACATCTAGGGTACTACGAAGGACCGGAAGATACATACGGAGGACCGGAAGATATGTGTATAATCAATTAATTTCTCAACGGGATAGTTGAGTTGTCGTTATAATTCTTAGTATAGAATTATAATTATAATTATTTCAATTGTGACAAAGTTAGCATACACGGACCCCCAGTTTCTAATACTATTGGTATATTGTACTTACTACACTGGTCTAATAGATATACCAAAGAACTGTGATCTTCACTCCATATCTCTCCTCTGGCGATATGAGCGTGACGATCTTTTTTACTACACAATCCCACACTACTATCATTAAGATGTAACAATTTAAAGTTCTCTATACCAATTTCTTTGTCAAATTCAAGAAAAAGTCTTTTTACTTCTTCAACTTTTCTCAAGTCATAGTCGCCTTGACCCCAAATATGAGCTGTGTCCACACATACACCTACATGTTTACGAACTTCTTTATCGACAAGATCCATCACCATCTTAATTTCTTTGAAAGTTCGGCATAATTTATTTCCTTCTCCTGCGCAGTTCTCCAGGAGCAACATACCTCCTTCGGTGAACCGTATACGGTTAATGGTCTTAGCTACAGTTTGATGACCTAGGTCACGGTCAGGGAAAGATCCTGGGTGTATAACGACACCCTTTCCTATTTTAGCAACCACAGAAAGCTCATATTCAAGATTTTTCAGAGTTATTTTGAGCGAGTTGTCCACTGACAAGTTACCAGTCCAAGCTAACCCACCTTTCTTAGATTTCCCGGCCAAGTTGGCGATGTAAGGAAAATGCGTAAATATATGCGTTGGATATCTCTTTAGTAAATCTTTGCATACTCTTATATCTTCCTCGCGTATATGTTGACGTGTAAAAGATTTAGGGTTTCCCATGAAAACTTGCATAGTATACATTCCTTTGTGTATAGCTTCCAAGAGAGAGGCGTTTATTTCCTTGCAGAAAGGTAAGTGTGCTCCCACTTCCCAACGTACATTACAGAGTTGTATTGACATTTTCTAAAAGTTTTTGACATTTTTTCCAAGAACATTTCAATTTTATCTTAAAGATGTCAAACTAGCTGATTTATTGTTATCGTGATCAATTCTTTTTAACTTTATTGGCTTATACACATTTAAAGTGGTCATAGTTCATTGTAAAAATGCCACAAAAGAGACAAAAAGTTCGGGTGGTTAAAGTCCCGTTGCGCAGGGCTCCATTAGATCAACCACAAGTGTTTCCAAAGCTCCCCCGCCTTTATCTTGAGCTCATGGAAAATAAAGATAAGATTCGTCAAGATTTAATTAACAGTGAGTATGTACCTGCACCTACAAAACCTTCCGCTCCTTCAATTGATCAGGAAAAAACGTCATACGAGAAACTAAGAGCCCTTAAACCAAATTTTTCAAACCGTTTGGACAAGCTGCTTAGTGATGATGAGAAGTCTGTTTCTCCTGAATCGTCCCCCGGAAGCATTGCTTCTTCCGTTAGTGGACTTTCCATCGATGAAAAGCCAGGTTCTGAACCATCGAACGACGGAAACGAGTCTGATGGTTCAAATCTTTCTTATAAACTCAAAAAACTTTTGGGCGATGATAATTCTGAAGCATCGGGGTGGAGTCCCGAAACGAACTTTAGTTCGGTGTCAAAATCTAAGAATGAGAGGGTTGATAAATACAGTCGTCATAGAGATCAACGAGGTCATAGTGTAGCACCAAGTGTAGCACCTGCGCCAACATTAGCAGAGCTAGAGGCAAGAGGTGGGTATGTTCCTAGACCAACAATGAGAGACCTTAACCGAGTAAATAGAAACGAACAAGAACAAGAAGATGCTAAAAGAGAGATATTATTTAAGTTTGAATTATTGAGAAAGTCTTATCCCGCATCTAACATCCCTGACTATACAGTGCATACAGATCTAAGTACCATGGAGAAGTCATACGGTGATTGTGTCAGGCGTCTATCATTAGACTCGTCAGTAGAAAGTTACAAAACTTACTTGGTATATGGATTCATGGGGGTAGAGTTCATTCTTGGAAATTTCCTTGGTTTTGATATGCAAGGTTTCACGCAGCAACAGATCATTTCCATGCACTCGTACGAAAAATTGCTTATTGAATTAGGAGAGAAAAGCTATGTTCCTAGTGGATCTTCTTGGCCAGTAGAATTGCGTCTTCTCTTTATGATCATCATGAACGCCGCTTTCTTTGTGGTCTCAAAGATGATGATGAAGAAAACAGGAGCAAATCTGATGGGAATGATCAACAGTATGAACCGTCCTAGAACTCAAACAGGAACAACCACTCGTAAGAGAAAAATGAGAGGTCCTACGGTAGACCTTGGTGACATCCCTAATGTGTAATAATAAAAATGAAAAAAGTTTGTTCATAAAAGTAATGAGTGCAGTACATGACAACTCTACAAATCGCTTCAGATTTACATATCGAACACAAGCGCGATGATACACCTGAACCTAAAGATTATATATGTCCTGTGGCGGATGTATTAATTTTGGCAGGAGATATCGGATCTCTATATAAGTTCGAACAATTACAAGGATTTTTAAGAAAACTCAGTCATTTATTCCAAGTAATTTTGTATATACCGGGTAACCATGAGTTCTACACGATGCCCTCTTATCAACAATTGAGTTATAAGGCGCTAGAGAAACGGTTAGAAACTCTAGATCACTCTATTTCAAATCTACACGTCCTTAATCGTAGTAGCGTACGTATTAAAAATCTATGCATAGTGGGATGCACACTATGGTCTAAACCTAAATGCACAGTTCCTCCTTTTATTGTGAGAGTGCCTGGATTAAATACACCCGCTTACGCTAATAGACACAAAGAAGATTTACATTATATTAAAAAAATGGTGCGATACTGTAAGAAGGAAAAGTATGATATGGTGGTAGTAACACATCACCCCCCGTCATATCGTGCTTTAATTGGTGCCAAAAAGAGGAAACAATTTGATTCTCTATATGCTACTGATCTAGATTATATGTTGGATGGGAAAGATGTGCAATTATGGATTTGCGGGCATACACATAAGAATATTGATTTTACAAATAAAGGTTGTCGAGTTGTTAGCAACCAAAAGGGGAAATCAAAAGATCGTATCAAAGATTATTCAAAATCCTTCAGAATCAGAGTGTAAAATGATTCAATACAGTTCTATATTAACTAATATAGAATCAATAAAAAGTTTTAAAAAGTATTGTATTAGATAAAAATGGAATCGAAGGAAGATCTTATGAAAATGAAAATGCCAGAACTTAAGCAATTCTGTAGAGATAACAACATTGCTGGTTTTTCTAAATTGAACAAACGTGCATTGGTTAATCATATACTTAAACATCTAAAAAGAGGTTCTAAACCCAAGAAGAAAGAACCAAAAGGATGCCACCTCCCTGCTGGATGCAGTACTAAGCGGGCAAGTGGATACTCAGTGAAAGATATTAGAGAACTAGCACTATCTTGTGGTGTGGATCCTAAAGGTAAAACGCGGAAAACTCTATGTAATGAGATCGCAGAAGCATTGAGAAGAGGCGAACGTGATCGCGAATCAAAAGAACAAGATGACGACTCCAAGTACGACCATGACCTAGAGGATGAGAATGATGCTGAAATACTAGAGGATGAGAAGGAGGCTGAGGACGAAGTTGAGGTGCCATGCTTCGGCGGGAATAGAGAAGCTCTTATTAGAATGAAAGCTAAAGAGTTGCGAGCCCTGCTCTCTCAGCATGTCAAAGAAGGAAGACCCGTGAAAAAAGAAGGTCTTATTGACTATCTATGCGCCCTCGGCGAGGATCCGAATACAGCTCCTCGTTGTGACCCAGAGAAACGTCAATTCTGTGACGGAGAACTAGTATGCGATGCTAAAGCTAAGCTCTGCCTGCCCCCAGCTATAGCCGCTAAGCGTATTAAGCTTCAACAAATGTCATGGGGTGGTCGCAAAATAATTGGGACGGCAAAAGCTCTGGAAAAGCTTCGAAAGAAATTGGGAGAAGCACCACAAGAAAGAGAAGAGGGCGTACTACCACCCCCAGGATACTTGGGAGGCGACGAAAAAGAAGATGAAAAAGAAGATGAAAAAGAAGAGGACGTTTTTCCAGATTTTGGAGTACGTCCTC
>MDTG01398434.1_pt1 | contig 14757 bp, 13 predicted proteins | sample 811421 | NCBI WGS metagenome assembly MDTG01 (sample SAMN05326645, study PRJNA326480) | marine metagenome | isolation source: seawater | place: Pacific Ocean: South East | collected 2011
AAATTATTAATTGCAGCCTTATCTGGAAAGCATGACACAGTAGGTCAATGCTTGGTTAATCATTGCGTAAATGATATTTTGGTAATTGGTGCAAAGCCTTTATTTTTCCTAGATTACTTTGCAGCAGGAAAACTTGATAATGATATCCTGGAAAATGTTATTAAAGGTTTCGCAAAAGCATGTCGAGAAAATTCATGCGTATTAATTGGTGGGGAAACTGCTGAAATGCCTGGTTTTTATGACGACAATAAATATGATGTAAGCGGTACAATAGTAGGAATTGTAGAAAAGAATAATATGTTGCCAAATAGAATCACAGAAGAAGGTAATCTACTTATTGGATTATATTCAAATGGACTTCATACAAATGGTTATTCTTTAGCTAGAAAGGTTCTATTGTCAAAATATGCAATTGGTGAACATATAAATAAATTGGACTCAACAATTGAGGATGAACTTTTAAAAGTACACAGGTCATATCTGCCGATTATTGAAGAAATATTAGATAAGCCCTGGTTAAGAAGTCTGTCTCATATTACAGGTGGTGGTATTATTGAAAATACTCATCGAGTTTTAAATGAAGGTCAAGATATAGAAATTAATTGGGATTCCTGGGAATGGCCAACTATCTTTAAAATGATACAAGAAGATGGAAATGTGAAGACGGAAGATATGATTCGACCTTTTAATCTCGGAATAGGCTTGGTTTTAGTTATAGATAAAGAGCATTTAGCTGATTTAGATAATCATCTTAAATCTATAAAAGAAGATTATGCTGTTATAGGTAAAGTAGTTTCAAAATGAAAATAAATATTATAGGTGCAGGAACGTGGGGTACTGCATTGGGATGTTTATTGCAAAAGAAAAATTCAAATAATGAGATTACTATATGGCAACGCGATTCATTAAAAACAGACCTGATTATAAAAAATAAAGCTCATCCAAAATTTAAAAATTTAAAAATTCCAACTTCTATTAAATTCACCTCCAATATTAATAAATTAGATTTCAAAGAATTAACAATTATTGCTATCCCAAGCTCTACTATTAGCGATGTATTACCTCAAAATTTAGAAAAAGGAAACTATATTATTGCTTCAAAAGGCTTTGATCTAAATTCAGGTTTATTATGCTCAGAAATGCTTCAGACTGAATTTAATTTAAATAGTGATAATATTGCAATTTTATCAGGACCGAATCATGCAGAAGAGATTGTCATGGGAAAAGTATCTGCTGCAGTGATAGCAAGCCATAATTCTAAACTTTCAAGTAGACTTCAAGAATTATTTTCATCAGATGTTTTTCGTGTTTACAGAAGTAATGATGTTTTAGGTGTACAAATTGGTGCTGCTGTAAAAAATGTTATTGCTATTGCATCTGGATTATGTGTTGGATTGAATTTAGGTGATAATGCACAAGCTGCTCTTGTTTCAAGAGGAATGAATGAAATTATGAATTTGAGTAGTATCTATAGCATAGATGAGCGTACAATATATGGTTTATCTGGTTTAGGAGATTTAATTGCAACTTGCTATAGTAAATATAGTAGAAATAGAGAATTAGGAATATTGATTGCAAAGGGGCATTCTCTTGGTGATGCAAAAAATAAAATAGGAATGATTTCAGAAGGCATTAACACTTCTAGAATATTAAATAATATTTCAAAAGATCATAATCTAGATATGCCTATATGTACTGAGGTATATAAAATATTATTTAAAGGCAATAACCCTAAAAAATCACTATATGAATTGATGACTAGGAGTCTTAAAAAGGAGAATAATTAGAATGAATCTATACTTAATAGCTATTCCTTTTATTTTAATATTTGAATACTTACTGTCTTCTATAGTTAGATTCTTAAATATTAAAGCCTTAGATCCAATTTTGCCATCTGAATTTGAAGATACTTTTGATAAGGATAAATATTTAAAATCTCAGGCTTACACTAGACAAAATTCTAATTTTTCTTATATAACATCAACATTTTCATTAATATTAAGTTTAACTTTTATATATGGAGGTGTCTATAATAGTATTGATCAATATGCTATATCTTTTGGTTATAGCAATATAATGACAGGTTTACTGTTTTTTGCATTTATAATAATTATTACTGATTTATTATCTCTCCCATTTAACTTATATAGTACTTTTGTTATAGAAGAAAGATTTGGATTTAATAAAACTACTTTGAATACTTTTTTTATGGATAAGATAAAAAGTTATTTTTTGATGACTTTGTTAGGCGCTCCAATTCTATATCTTCTTTTATTCTTTTTTATTGAGTTTACTGATTATGCATGGATTTACGCATGGCTTCTATTAACTTTATTCAGTCTTGTAATGCAGCCAATTTTCAATATTTTTATTGCTCCTATGTTTAATAAGTTTTCCCCTCTTCCAAAAGGTGAACTTCTTGATAAAATTCAGGATTATTTAAAAAAAGTTAATTTTCCAGTTAAAAAATTAGAAATAATGGATGGATCGAGGAGGTCTTCTCACTCTAATGCCTACTTTAGTGGAATGGGAAGAAATAAAAGAATAGCATTATTTGATACATTAATCGAACAGATGGATGATGATGAAATTGTTTCTGTTATTGCTCATGAGGTAGGGCACTATAAACTAAAACATGTTCATATTGGTATTATTTTGAGCTCAATGCAATCAGCTATTATGTTTTATATACTATCTTGGTTTATTATGAATCCTTATTTATTTGAGGTTTTTGGTATGGAAAACTTATCGGTTTATGCTAGCTTATTATTTTTTAGTATTCTCTATACCCCTATATCTATGATTATGGGTTTTTTATTTAGTTTTATATCTAGAAAAAATGAATTTGCAGCAGATGCATTTTCAGCTAAAACATATAATATGCCAGATAAATTGATCACTGGTCTTAAAAAAATGTCGAAGGAAAATTTAAGTAATCTGACACCGCATTGGCTTAATGTAATGCTTAATTATAGTCATCCACCTGTTCTTGAGAGAATTAAAGCACTTTCATTATATAAAGAATAATTATTGTTTTACAAAAGATTTAATACATAATTTATGCATGTGTTGAGAGGTTATTATAAATATTTACAATATAGCCCTCGTAGCTCAATAGGATAGAGCGTTCGCCTCCTAAGCGAAAGGCTCCCAGTTCGATTCTGGGCGAGGGTACTTATAAGGAATAATATATATGAAAAAACAAGAAATTAAAAAAGATATTATAAGGGAAAAAATAGTGGGTGCAGCTAGGTACATGTCTGAAAATTCACAGAACGTTTGGCTAGTTGTAATAGCTGCTATCGCAATAATCGTAGTAGTTACTTTTTTTTCCAATTCAAATAATAAAAAATTATCTGAATCTAATTTGAGATTAGGATTAATACAAAATAGGGCAATTAATAATGATTCTGACTCTTTATTAATCCTTGATTATAAAGAAATATTAAATAATCCAATGACAGCAAATGAATATAATCAAGCATTCATTTATATCGTTAGCGATGCTATAAAGTCTAATAATATCGAATATGTAAAAGAACTCTTATCAAATAATAATTTTTCAAGTGAAGACGATATGTTAAATTCATTTATTTATAGGTCGGAAGCTATTTTTTTATATTCTGAAAACTTGAAAAAGTATGCAGACCTATATAAAAAAGCCATTAAAACTGTTCCTAGTTATGATTTGAAAATATCTTGGTCTACAGAATTGATTGATTTTTATATCGACAGTTCTAATATAAATCAAGCAAAAATAGTTTTAAATTCTTTAAATGAAATGATTGATGATAAAGATGATTTGTCTTTAGTAGAAAAAAACAATCTTAAATTTATTGAGTCTAAAATTGAACAATTAATGAATTAATTATTTTAAATACTAAATAAAGTTTATTAATTTAGACGTGTTTGAAAGTGGGGATTTATCCCCACTTTGCATTTGTAGAAAAATTTTAAGGAGTAAATATAGTGAATAGTAAAGATATAATAGATGCATTTACATACGTAGCTAATGAAAAGGGAATAGACAAGGTAAGCTTAACTGCAATTATAGAAGATATATTCCTAACGTTAATATCTAAAAAGTTTGGTGAAGAAAATGAAGAAAAATTTAGCGTTATTGTAAATATGGATAGAGGAGAAATTGAAATATTTCAAGAGAAAATTGTCGTAGAGAAAATACAAGATTCTAATAATGAAATACTGTTAAAAGATGCCTTAAAAATTGATAACACAATGACAGTAGGCGAAGTATGTATTGATATATTAGATCCTAGTACGTTCGGTAGAAGATTAATCAATACTGCAAAACATCATTTATTAAATAGAATTAAAGATGTAGAAAAGAAATCAGTATATGATGAATTTGTAAATAAAGTGCATGATATTTATTCAGGTTATGTGCATCAAATACAACGTAATAGAATATTCATAGCCGATGAAAATAAGAATGAATTAATATTACCTAGGTCTGGCCAAATACCCAATGATAGATATAAGAGAGGTCAGCAAATAAGAGGTCTTATAGATAGTGTTGAGTATAGCACTAAGGGGCTTGAAATAGTTTTATCAAGAACGAGTAATATATTTCTAAAAAGATTATTCGAATTGGAAGTTCCTGAAATTGATGATGGGATTATTGAGATAAAATCAATTTCAAGAGAACCAGGTGAAAGAAGTAAGGTTGTTGTCTTTTCATCAGATAGAAGAATTGATGCTGTTGGTGCATGTGTAGGAATGAAAGGTAACAGAATCCAATCTATAGTCAGAGAGCTAAATGGTGAGAAAATTGATATCATAAATTGGAGCGAAAAGCCTGAAATATTAATCTCACGTTCACTTGCTCCAGCTAACCCAATTAACTTACTTATTGATGAAGAAAAGCCATACGCAGTTGCTATTTTTGAAGATGAAGATTTAGCCATTGCTATAGGTTCAAATGGACAAAATATCAAACTTGCTTCAGATGTAACAGGATATACAATTGATGTAATTAAAAAAAGTGAATATGAATCAAATCAAGAAATTGATTTAAATACAATTGATGGATTATCTGATAAAATTATTAATCTTTTATCAGAGCATAATATTAATACATCAAAAGATTTTTTAACATTAGAAGAAGATAAACTTTTAGAAATCAAAGGTTTCGGTGAAAAAACATATAATAAAACTAAAGAATTAATAAAAAATTCAATATCTGGACAATAAATACAAAATGGCTCAAAAAAGAATATATCAAATAGCTAAAGAACTTAATATCTCTCATGTTGAGATTATAAGATTTTTATCCTCTAAAGATATTAAAGTTGCTAATCATATGGCTCCTGTAGATAACAATATCTATGATTCTATTCTTATGGAGTTTTCTAAAGAAAAAGCTTCAATAGATAGGCAAAGAAAAGAAAGAGCAAGAAAAGAAATTATTTCAAATAAAGAAGATATAAACGATACGAAGTCGCCAGATTCAATATCTTCACCTGAAATACCATCATCTGATGCTAAAGCTGAACCTAAAGTATTAGTAGATGAAAAGAATATTTCTGAAGATAAAATTGAAAATAAGGATTTAGGTGCAGCTAAAAAAGAAGAGTCAGAAAACATTAATAAAATCGAGATTGATAATGAATCTAATACAAAAGATGATTCTGTTGATAAAAAAGTTCCAGATTCTCCAAAGTCACCAAAAAGAAAACTTAAAAAAATAGATATGTCAGCTATCGCTGACAAAATAAATAGTAATAAAAAATCTAAATTTAAAAAAGCTGAGATTAAATCAAGTAGCGCTTTACCTATAAGTAAAAAAAGTAAAAAGAAAACCAAGAAAAAAAGAGAAAATGAGGATTCTCCAGAAGAATTAACTGGCTCTATAATTAAAGTTCCAGAATTCACCACTGTAGATGAACTTGCTCAAACAATGAAAGTGTCCAGCCAAGATGTTATAATGAAATGTATGGGGTTAGGTTTGATGGTTACGATTAATCAAAGACTTGATATGGATACGATCGAAATGGTTGCTGATGAATTTGATTTTGAAGTTGAAAGATTAGATATTTATAGCGATGATTCAATAGAAGAAGATTCTATGGATGAAGGAGATTTGCAATCTAGGCCTCCCGTCGTAACAATAATGGGTCACGTAGATCATGGAAAGACATCTTTGCTTGACTATATAAGAGATACAAATATTATTGCAGGTGAAGCTGGAGGAATTACACAGCATATAGGGGCATATGAAGTTAAAGTAAAAAATGGTAAAAAAATTACATTTATTGATACTCCTGGTCATGCAGCTTTTACTGCAATGAGGGCGAGGGGTGCTCAAGTAACAGATATTGTTGTATTAATTGTCGCCGCTGACGATGGACTGAAGCCACAAACTTTAGAAGCTATAGATCATGCGCAGGCTGCAAATGTACCTCTTATTGTTGCTATTAATAAAATTGATTTACCAGCAGCAAATTCAGACAATGTTAAAAAACAACTTTCTGAAAAAAATATTCTTGTTGAAGATTGGGGAGGAAAATATCAAAGTGCTGATATATCTGCAAAAAAAGGTACCGGTGTTGATGAATTATTAGATAAAATTTTAATTGAATCAGAGGTGCTTGATTTAAAGGCAAATTATGAATGCAACGCAAAAGCTGTAATAGTTGAATCTAGATTAGACAAGGGATTAGGTCCTATTGCTACTATCTTAGTTCAACATGGAAAAGTTAAAAAAGGTGATATCTTTTTATGCGGAGCTCAATATTCAAAGATCAGAGAACTTTTAAATGAAAGAAATGACAAGGTTATAACTGCAAACCCTTCTGACCCAGTACAAGTACTAGGCTTTAAATCTGTACCTAACGCAGGTGACTTGCTTCAAGTCTACAATGATGAAAGGGAAGCTAAAAAAATTGCATTACAAAGATCACAACTAGAACGTGAAGCAAATTTTCAGCGTCATAGTAAACTTACGTTAGATCAGGTTGGAAAAAATATTAAGTCAGGTGAAATGAAAGAATTAAACATAATAATTAAGGGTGATGTTGACGGGTCAATTGAAGCTCTTAGTGATTCTTTAATGGAACTTTCTAATGAAGAAGTTAATATTAAAATTGTATTAAAATCTGCTGGAATGATAAACCAAAATGATATTAGTCTAGCTTCTGCATCTAATGCTATCATTGTTGCTTTTAACGTTAGTGCATCTGTCAACTCAAGAAAGCTTGCAAAATCTTATGGAATAGAAATACGTTACTATTCTGTAATATATGAAGCTATTGATGAAATAAAACTTGCACTTGAAGGCCTTTTAGATCCCGATATAGTTGAAGATTCAATAGGCAGAGCTATTGTTAAAGAATCATTTAAAATACCTAAAATTGGCATTATTTCTGGATCATATGTAGAAGAAGGAAAGGTAATTAAAAATTCCCTATTAAGAGTTTTAAGGGAAGGTGAGATTATTTATGAAGGAAACCTTACTTCTCTAAAACGATTTAAAGATGATGTAACTGAAGTTAAGAATGGATTTGAATGTGGTATAGGTGTATCAGGGTTCTATGATTTTAAAGAAAATGATGTAATAGAAGTTTATGCTAAAAAAGAAGTAAAAAGGACTTTAAAATAAAAATCAATTCAAGAAAACCTTTTAAACGCTGCGATAGAGTTGCAGACCAAATAGAAAAAGCCGTAAGTCAGATTCTTATAAAAGAAACATATTTTCCGAAATATGTTATGGTTAGTATAGCCGATGTCAAGGTAAGTCAAGATTTAAGAAATGCAGATATTTATTTAAGCTTCTATAATAAAGATAATGACTTTGATCCTAAAGAAAACTTCAATGAATTAAGAAAAAATACTAATAATATAAAATTTAAATTAGGAAACATCTTAAATTTAAAATATATGCCTAAAATTAAGTTTTTTCTATCAAGTGATTATGAATATTATGATAAAATCAATCAAATTTTAAAAAATGATAAATAATCAAGTTTTGTCTATTTGGAAAGAATCTGGAATGACATCATATGACGTTGTTAAATTAGTTAAAAAAAAAAACAAAAACAATAAGGTAGGTCATTGCGGAACACTTGATCCTTTTGCTGATGGAGTAATGATTATATGCACAGGTGAAAAAACTAAAGATATACAGGATTTCATGAATCTTAAAAAAGAATATATAGCTAATATTAGATTAGGATACGAAACAGATACTTTAGATAAAACAGGAACTATTATCAATGAAAATAAAGTTCCTCAAATCAATAAAAACAAGATCGTAAATATTTTAAAAAGCTTTTTAGGAGAGACCTCTCAAATTCCACCTTTTTTTTCTGCTTTAAAATTTAAAGGTATACCACTTTATAAATATGCAAGAAAAGATATTTTTATAAGGAAAAAACCTAGACTAGTTTATATAGAAAATTTGAAGTTGTTAGATTTTAATCAACGGAGCATTAAGATTCATATAAGTTGTGGTAAAGGCACGTACATAAGATCACTAGCTAGAGATGTATCTTATAAATTAGGCACATTTGGTTTTGTAGATGAATTATCAAGAGTGGCTCTAGGTTCATATAATAAGGAAAACTCAATCTCTATAAATGACTTACAAAAAGCCTGAAATAATAAAATTTGATGATACTATAACTACCACTTCATCAGTAGTTATATTCGGTAATTTTGACGGAGTGCATCTAGGTCATCAAAGCTTGATAGATGAATTAATTAAATATGGCCATAAGAAAACCAAGGTTCTTATCACGTTTCATCCTCATACACAAAGCATAGTCAAAAATAGTAATTCTTTAAAATTAATTACACCATATAGAGAGAAATTAAAATTATTGTCTACATTTAATATTGACTATATATCAATCATTAACTTTAATAGTTCTTTTTCAAAACTTTCCCCTGATCAATTTATTGATTCTATCATAAATAAATATAATCCCCAAACTATCATAATTGGATATGATAATAACTTTGGCTTTAAAGGTAAAGGTAATTATATTTTTTTAAAAAAATATCTAATAGATAAAAATATTGAATTATATCAAAATAAACCATTTAGCTTGAATAACTCAATTATAAAGTCTAGTCTAATAAAAGAACTTATTAAGAATGGGGATATTAAGTCTGCAAATAGTTACTTAGGTAGGAAGTTTAAACTTTCTGGAAACATTACAAATGGTAATAAGATTGGAAAAAAGATTGGGTTTCCGACGGCTAATTTAAAAATAGAAGACAAACAACAAATTATTCCAAAAGTTGGAGTATATTCCGTAAATTTAATTGTTGGTACTAAAAAATATAAAGCATTATGTAATATTGGATATAGGCCAACTTTTTTTGAAAGAGGAAAACTTAGTATAGAATCTTATATTGTAAATCATAATGATTTAGATTTATATAACACTTATATAAGTTTAGAATTTAATTTTTTTATACGAGAAGAAATAAAATTTAATAATAAAGAAGGTTTAGTAAAACAAATAAAAAAAGACATTGAAGCTTTAAACTGCTAAACACTCAGGAGATAATAATGACAAATAAAGAAAATACTGGATCAACAGAAAATCAAGTAAGTGTTATTACTGAAAGAATAGATGTAATTAACACTCATTTAAAAATAAATAAAAAAGATCATAGCTCAAGAAGAGGGTTACTACTTCTAGTTTCTAAAAGAAGAAAGTTATTGAAATATCTTAAGCGTACAAATCTTGAAGGTTATAAGACGTTGATTCAAAAACTAAATATAAGGAAATAAAAAATTGATAAAAGAAAAAATAGAAATAGGCGGTAGAGAGCTATCGATAGAGAGTGGTAAAATGGCAAAACAAGCAAGTGGGTCTTGTATTGTTCAATATGGCGATACATCATTACTTGTTGCAGTAACTTCAAGTAAAGGTGTCGAAGAATATAGAGGGTTTTTCCCTTTATCTGTAGAATATAGGGAAAAGTTTTATGCTGCAGGAAGAATTCCTGGAGGTTTTTTTAAGAGAGAAGCTAGACCTACTGAACATGAAATATTAGCATCTAGGCTTACTGATCGTCCATTAAGACCATTATTCCCAAAAGGTTTTAATAATGAAACTAGAGTAGATATTTATGTTTTATCTTATGACTCAGAAAATGAGGCAGATATTTTATCTGCTTTAGGTGCTTCTTTTTCATTATTAATTTCAGATATTCCTTGGAATGGTCCTGTTGCTACAGTTCGAGTAGGACGAATCAATGGTGAACTTAAAATAAATCCTTTAAAATCTGAAATGGAAGAATCTGATATTAACATTGTAATTTCAGGCACTTCTGATTCAATAATGATGGTAGAAGGGGAATGCGACTTTATAACTGAAGAGGATTTCTTAGTAATCTTAGAATTTGCCCATAAGAGTATTAAAGAACTAGTTGATTTTCAGTTAAAGATTTCTGAAGGTTTTAGAAAAGAAAAAAGAGAACTTTTAGAAGAAGAAATTAATAATGATTTAGTTGATGCTATTGAAGGATCTATTAATCAGAAAGATATAGAGGCATTGAATGAGCCTAAAGTAAAAGATGATAGATATTCTGATATTGATAAATACAAAGACAAGATTGTAGATAAATTAATTGAAGATTTTCCTGAAGATGAAAGTTTTATTAAAAAGTATATTGACGATAAAGTTTCACAAAACTTAAGAGACAATGTGATAAAACTAAACAAAAGAGCTGATGGAAGAGATACTAAGACTGTTAGAGATATACAAATCGAAACATCCTTACTTCCTAGAACTCATGGATCTGCATTATTTACTAGAGGAGAAACTCAAGCTTTAGTAGTTACCACATTGGGAGGTAAAAGAGATGAGCAAATGCTTGACAATATTGATGGTCTAGTATACAGAAATCACATGTTACATTATAATTTTCCATCATTTTCAGTTGGAGAAGCTAGAGGGAAATTCAGTTTATCTAGAAGAGAAGTAGGGCATGGTAATTTAGCAGAAAGAGCTATAAAAAAATCTCTGCCTTCTTTTGAAGATTTCCCATATACTACTCGCCTAGTATCTGAAATATTAGAATCTAATGGATCGTCATCTATGGCAACTGTCTGTGGTAGTATTTTAGCATTAATGGATGCGGGTGTTCCAGTAAAAGAACCTGTAGCAGGTGTCGCTATGGGATTAATTAAAGAAGGTGATGATTATGCAGTTTTAACTGACATTCTTGGCACAGAAGATCATATAGGTGATATGGATTTTAAAGTTGCTGGATCTGAAAGAGGTATTACTGCAATTCAAATGGATATTAAAATTGATGGCCTATCATTAGAAATAATGAAAGCAGCATTAGAACAAGCAAAAGATGCCAGATTACATATTTTAAATGAAATGTTAAAAGCATTACCTGAATATAGATCAAAATTATCTGAACATGCTCCTAAAATTGCTCAAGGTTCAATTCCTGTTGATAATATAGGTGAATTTATTGGACCTGGCGGAAAAAATATTAAGGCTTTAGCTGAAAAATATGAATGTGAAATCAATATTGATGATGATGGATCCTGTACTATTTTAGGTCAAGACCAAACTCTTATTGATGAGGTAGTTGATTATGTTGGAAAATATAGTTTGAAAATAGAGGTTGGAGAAACCTATGAAGGTGAAGTTGTTAAAATAATGGATTTTGGTGCATTTGTTAAATTAACTCCTAACAAGGATGGGCTGGTTCATATATCTGAAATTAAAAAAGAAAGAGTAGAAAAAGTTTCAGATCACTTAAAAGAAGGCGATCCAGTTAAAGTAAAAGTCTTAAAAATGGAACATGGCAAAATAAGCTTGAGCATGAAAGCTTTACTTTAATGATAATTGGCGTACCTAAAGAGATAAAAAATAATGAAAAAAGAGTAGCTCTAACTCCATATGGAGCATTAGAGCTTATCCAGTCAGGACATACTGTTTATATCCAAAAAGATGCTGGACTTGGTAGTGGCTTTAAAGATTCTTTATATGTTAAATCGGGATGTCTATTACTAGATACAATCGAAGAAGTATATTCCTTATCTGAGCTGATAGTAAAAGTAAAAGAGCCTCAACCTCTTGAGGTTAAGCTTATAAAAAAAGGACAGCTTATATTTACTTTTTTTCATTTTGCTGCTGACAAATCATTAACTGAAGGTATAATTAATTCTGGTAGCACTGCAATAGCATATGAAACAATAGAGTCAAATGATGGAACCTTGCCTATTTTAATACCAATGAGCGAGGTTGCTGGAAGGATGTCTGTTCAAAATGGAGCTAAATGCTTAGAAGGAAGTATGGGCGGAAAAGGAAAATTGTTAAGTGGTGTCCCTGGAGTAGAACCGGCAGTTGTAACAGTCTTAGGTGCAGGCATAGTAGGAACCAATGCTGCGAAACTTGCAGCTGGCTTAGGTGCTCATGTGAATATTCTCGATATTAATATTAATAGATTAAGATACTTAGATGATATTATGCCTAAAAATATAACTACTATATATTCAAATAAACATAATCTAATAAATACATTATCTTATACTGACCTATTAATAGGAGCTGTTCTTATTCCTGGTGCAAAGGCACCTAGATTAATATCTACTGATATGCTTAAAATCATGAAAGATGGTTCCGTAATCGTTGATGTGGCGGTAGACCAAGGTGGATGCGTTGAAACCTGCAAGCCTACAACTCATGAAAACCCTACATATATTACTGAAGGCATCGTCCATTATTGCGTTTCCAATATGCCAGGCGCAGTTCCATATACATCTACTTTATCTTTAACAAATGTTACTTTGCCATATATAAAACATTTAGCAAATAATGGATTATCGGCCCTAAAAGATCAAAAATTTAATGGTGGTGTTAATATATATAATGGTAAAATAACACATAAAGGCGTTTCTGATGCGTTTGGTATGCCTTATGAAGAATTTTCATTGTAATTGTAATCCTTTGTAATAACCCTTGCTTAAGTAGTGTTTCAAATATTAAATTAAAGTATTACTTTAAGTAATTAATATAAATACTCATGCAAATAAAAGAAATTAAAAAACTATATTACTCTATAGGCGATGTTAGTCAAATGACTGAACTAAAGCAGTATGTTCTTCGTTACTGGGAAACTGAATTTTCTATATTGAATCCTGAGAAAAATAAAGCGGGAAATAGGAGATATAAAAAAGAAGATATAAATATAATAAGACATATAAAAGAATTATTATATGAGAAGAAATTTACAATAAGAGGAGCAAAGCAATATCTTGAAGATTTTTATAAAAATAAAAACTCTCAATCAAATATTGTAAAAATTTCTTCGACATCTATCGATAAAGAATTCTTATTAGACCTTAAAGAAAAACTTGAAGAAACATTGCTTTTAATTAAAAAGCTTAAAGATTAGTAAAGCGGGACGTGGCGCAGCCTGGTAGCGCACTTGACTGGGGGTCAAGGGGTCGGAGGTTCAAATCCTCTCGTTCCGACACTCTCATGAAACCTATAACCCTTCATTAAACTGAGGGGTTTTTTGTATCTACTACATTTATTCATATATTGTCAAATCTATCCATAAATAGGCATCTGGATACACCAAATTGAATACACCAATGAGTCTTGTGGCTCTCAAAAAGCCAAACAAGACGTCACATTATAACTTACTTTTGAACCAAAAACAGACCCCATAGAGGTTAAAACGAAGGGGGTGAGTAACGATATATATGAGGTACACACATTCTACATATATTTTTTGAAAATTTTTATGTAAATTCAGGTATGTCAAAGGAAAAGCAAAAAAGTATATTAAAAAAAATAAGACAAAATCTTGAAGATAATATTACTAAAATTGAAAATCGTACTGATATAAATGATGATGAAAAAGTATTAAGAATAGTAAAAACTTTTTCTGCTACATGTGCTGCTATTGCAACTCAACCAATACCTGGATGGGATATATTTCCATTAACTGCTATTCAAGCTTATATGGGAAGTCGTGTAGCTTCAATAAGGGGTATTCCTATCTCTGAGTCTAAAACAGGTGAAATAATAAAAGAAATCTTAGGAGTTGTAGGTTTAGGCATGCTTGGACAAAATTTTGTTCTTACTGCATATAAAATTGGTATTCCAGGGCTAGGAGGATTTATGACAATCCCATTAGTATATGGTGCAACTTACGCAATTGGAAGAGTAATGGATATATATTTTATTAAAAAGAAGAAAAAAGAGGTTATTAACCCTGATGAATTAAAAAAAATGTGGAAAAAAATGAAAAAAGAAGGCACAGATTTAGGTAAAAAACAAAAAGATAAAATATGGAAGAACAAAGATGACATTAAAGCCTAAGATTGAATTTTTAAAGAAAAACCTTGATGAAATTGCCATTATAGGTGTCTTAACTAAAGTAGCAAATGATAAACTGTTTGTGCCTACAATAGATGATGAGATGGTACTCCAAGCATTCAGAAGGTATAAAACTGATTTCCAATCAGCTTCATTAGAAGAAATGGGTGATTACCTTAATGCTATGGATGAAAATAGTATATCTGGAGTTGTTAATAATGTTAAAGGTATATTGCATGAATATGAATGGGTTTCAATGGAAAATAGTGATGGTGATTCTATTGTTGTTGGTATGTTTGAAAATACAAACCATAAAGATTATGATATTTGGGCAACTGATACTAAAACTGGTGAAATGTGGGTTGAACAACTCAAAACAGGTGACGAAACATATAAATCTGCTGTGTCTTCTTGGATAGATGAGCATCCTGGT
>MDTG01110554.1_pt1 | contig 14754 bp, 21 predicted proteins | sample 811421 | NCBI WGS metagenome assembly MDTG01 (sample SAMN05326645, study PRJNA326480) | marine metagenome | isolation source: seawater | place: Pacific Ocean: South East | collected 2011
AGTATAAGGTGCAGCTGAAGCTGAAGAAACAAATGAAATTTCTGATAAAGCAGTTCCACCTCCAGCTATAATTACATCAAAAACTGATGTAGCTGGGCCTTCAGAACCACCAGTTCCTGTAGCTGTGGTAAATACTACACCACTAACCGCTTCAGCAGTACCTGCGGTACCTGTAAAAGCAGCACTTCCAACTAAATCATTACCTACACCAATTACACCAGCACGAATACCTGCATCTCCGTTAGGTGAAGATGGGTGTTGGTGTCTAAATCTAGCAATGTTTTGTTCTGATCCCTGAATTGAAAGATAATCATACTGTACTGTAGCCGCTGTACCACCACCTTGTAGACCATTTATGGCGTTAATAAATGGTGTACCTGAAGTAGTATCTACATCAATAGGTTTAGCAAATACTACATCAATAAATGTATCATTAGAAGAAAGTGCAGTCATATCACCTACAAATCTAATAGCAGTAACATCATTTCCTCTATTTCTGCCTCCCTGATGTTGGAAAGCATTTTGAGAGTTCATATTCTGCATGTTATGAGACACTTGGGTAAGATAATTATCAAAGAACAATTGTTCTTTTAAATATTGTTGTCTTTGTTCCATTAATGGAAGGTCTTTAACGTCTTTTCTTTGTATAAAAGCTTGCCAAGGACCTGGATGTTTGGGATCTCTATAATTGAACGCCATAGTTTATTTTTTTAATTTGGTTATAAATATGATAAAAGATATTACTATATACCTTCTTCTTTTAGTTTGTGTTTCTTTTTTCTATAATACTTTTTTTTATTACGATAAGGAGAAGGTACTTTGAGTGATTCACTCCATTCATGCCAAGTAAGTTGTACTTTTTTCATTATCTTTAGGTTGTAGATCAATAGATAGTGCGTAACATAGATTTTTTAATTGACCTGCTTCATGCACTGCCAAAAAATCTTCATCACTCATATTATTGAATAATGTTTGAACTTTAAATATCATTTTATCTTCCTTGTCCGTGATATGCTTTAACATAATTTTTACTTCCTTTTACTCTTGATGATTTAGTTTTTGCATGAACCCCAGGTCTTTTTCTTCTAGGTTTATCAACATAATTACCTACAATTAATCTAGCCATATTTTTTTATTATAAATATAACTTATAACCTGAAAATTGTTGCATATATTGAGTTATTTTTACCCCATTACCATCTTTTGCTACTTTTCCATTTCTAAACCATCTTTTTACACTATTAGGACCGCCTAAATGTGCAGCTGCTAATAATCCTGATTCAGTTACTAATATACCATTTATTTCTTGCCCTTCAAACTCATCTATATATTTTTGTAATTTATTTTTATTGTAACAAAGTAATTTTAACATAGCATATTCTTGCAATTGAGGATTATTTAAAAATGTCTGTTTATCTACTTTGATTTTTAATGTTCTTAAAGTAGATTTGCCAAATTGATATCTACCCATGTAACCATATCTATTGACTACATTATATCTATTACCAGATTCTTGATGTCCTAAAGCTATTAAAAAATCTTCTAATTGACTTGGGTTTATTTCTGTTTGTTTTATTTCAACTACTGGTGTTGAAGAGGGATTAACTGGGGGTACTATAAATAGTATAAATAATAAAATAAAAGTTCTCATTATTAGAAATTTTTAAGAAAGTCACCTTTAATAGGTCTTGATTTTAGCTGGCTAGCTTTTTCATCATTTTTAAGCATTTTATCAGTTAAATGCTCTAAATGTTTGCTTTTTTGTTTATCATAATCTTGAGTTATCTTATGATGTTTTTTATTTATTGATCTTGCTCGTCTAGCTTTTTTCATATTCTTGAAATATATTGGTTTACATCATCCTCATCATCATCTAAACCTAATTCTTTTAAGCGTTGTAAATGATAATCATCTACTTCCCACTCAATATTTTCAGTGGTACCATAGTGTTCTTGTTGTGATTCAATTTGTTTGACATCTTGTTTATTAAATATGTCACCAACAGTTAAAAAATAATGATTATAACACAGTAACTGAACATTATCTAAGCTGTAATTATTACTGTTTTTATCCTTAAAATGAAGTAACAGAGGCATTTTATAATCAAGAACTCGCCTCTCTTTAAAAGAACATATTGCACATTCCTCTGATAAATATCCCTGTTCTATTAAAGCATACTTAAGTTTATTTGGATCAAATGAAGATGCGGCTATTCTTCCTTCAATTATTTCAACCATATGTGGCATTTTTTTAGGACCCTTTAAAAATTTAGGTATGCCCTTACCAGATTGATTTTTATGACTATCAAATAATTTATATAACTTAGCCCATTTTTTATAATGTTGATAAGATACATGAAGATATCTAGCGGCAGCCATATTTGATTTTGTTTTAGCTTGAGCCGCCATTATCATTTCTTTAGATAATGGTTTTGGTTTAGGCATTTTACTCCTTTTCTGGGTCTATAATTCTAACGGGACCATGTAAATTTTTCTTGTCTTCCTTGTCAAAATCCAGTTTTTCGGCAACATCAGATTTATCTAGTTTAGCTTCTGCTTTTTCTTGTAATAGATATCTTTCATATTGGTCCGAATCCATAATAATAGTTTCTACCCAAGTATGATCTCCTTCCCCCATTAAAACAGGAACACCCTGTTTTTTCCCAGCGCCTAAACCAGCTTCAGAACATTTAACACAATAATCATAACCATATTCAGTTAAACGTAGTTCCGGCATAGGTTCGCCGCAACAGGAACAAGGAATCATTTTTAAATCCATTTTCGTTGAAGTATTTAGAGTCTGTAGCATAAATATATAACCTTTTTAAAATTTAATGGAATATACGAACGTTTTATTGGGGTTCCAAACATTCTTTAAGATATTTTTTTAAAGTATAATTTAATTCACCTTTATAATCAGATATTAAAGCATAAATTTTATCATGTCCTTTTCTATCTTTTACAAAATTATATTTAACTGGTTTATTTAATATACCTTCTATAATCCCAATTATTTGTAAATTTGTATATCTTTCACCTGAACCTATGTTTTTAACACCAGTAGTATCTGATGTCATAAAATCAAATATTGCTTTAGAATTATCATCAGCATGGATCCATTCTCTAATATTTAATCCATCCCCATAAACAGGAATTGGAATATCATTTTTAATACAATTAATTATAGTGGGCAATAATTTTTCTTGATGTTGGTTTTTACCGTAATTATTACACGTTCTAGTAATTAAGTATGGCAACCCATATGTTCTACCTGCTGCTTGAACTAATAAATCAGCAGATGCTTTAGTTGCAGAATAATATGATGAACCAAACAAATTAAAATCAACAGTTGCTTCTACTTCTATTCCATAATCTAACATATCACCATAAACCTCATCAGTTGATATTTGAATGAATTTTTTTAAGTTGGGATTTTGTCTTGCTATTTCTAGTAAATTAAAAGTACCTTCTACATTTGTTCTAACAAATGGTCTCCCATCATCAATAGAATTATCAACATGGCTTTCAGCTGCAAAGTTAATTAAATAATCATATTCACCTAAATCTGATGGTTTTATATTACAAATGTCTTTATGTAAAAATTCATATGAAACTCCTTTTAAATTATCTCTATTAGCAGCATAAGTTAAATTATCTACAATTAGTATTTTGATATCTTCATCAAAATTAAATACATGTCTTACAAAATGTGAGCCAATGAATCCCATTGCTCCAGTAACAACTATTCTCATTTACCAAATTTATCTTTATTACTTATCTTAATTACAGAATGAGCTGCTTGTTCATTTACAACATCTTTTATTTCTGGGATTGTATGATAAGGTATGCTTTTGTAAGTATCAGGATTAAATTTTCCTTTTACAGCATATAATACAATAGTATTTAATCTTGTAGTTAGATAACCATGAGCATAATCAGATCCTATAGTTAGGGGTTCACTATCTTTATCTAACAAATATTGTTCTACTTTTTTTGTTTTTAAATTATATAAAAAATCGATAGCTTCTCCTTGTATAATTTTAACAGTCTTTATTTGGTAAGGATCTGTTTGATAATGCATACCACGAAAAGTATACATTCCATCACTACTAGCAACAAAAACTTGATCATAGTTTTCACACTGTAAAATACTTAAAAAACCTCTATTATCAGGATATGTCTTTATCATTTACTACTTCTGGATTTTGTTTATATGTTTGTTTTGTAATCATATTTTTTAGCTTTGTAGTAGACCAACCATGAGATCTTGTTGTATAAACTACTTTAATGGGCAAATGATCACCTGTAAATCTCTTTCCTATATAATCATCACCTAATATTCTAATGTCTGGGTTGTAAAATTCAATTAATTTTACTAAATCATCCTCAGTTTGATAAGTTACTACTTCATCAATATATTGTATAGACATTAACGTTTTATAACGTTCATATAATGGAATAACTGGTTTATATTTAGTATATCTTGTTTCTGATGGATCCCTTTGTAGGAAAACCATAAAATAATCACAATGTCTTTTAGCTTCCTCAAACGTGTAAATATAACCAGGATGGATAAGATCAAAGTTCCCAGCTGTGAATCCAACTACTTTTTTCATTATATATATTTTTTATTAGTTTGTTGATCATGTTTAATATACGAACCCCATTTGTAATAGGCAAATTTATGACATAAATCTTCTTTTACCCTAGCTTCCTCCATTTGTTCTAAAGATTTAGTACCCAAAGAAACAAAATGATAAAAATGACAATTATAAGTTCTAATCATCTTCATACCATTTAGTTGGCATTTCATAAAAAATTCCCAATCTACTACCCAAGGCCCTGGGTATGATTCGTCAAACCCCCCAATTTTCAAATAATCGTTTTTAGAAATTAAAAATGGAAAAGTTGAACCCTGTTCATCCCAATTATCAGTAGACATATCAGATTCAAATTCCCAAAATTTATCTAAATTAAAATTTTCAATATTACCTAAATCACTAATAATAAATTGATGAAACATACTAGGATTGGGTTCTATTTGGTTTGGGGTTAAAACACATCCCTCTTGATAATGTTCAAGTAATTTTTTATCCCATTCATTAGGAAATACATTATCATCTTGAACATGAAATACTAAATCAAAATTGGCATTGTAATGTCCTAAATTCATAGATCTTATCATCCCCTCATTTCTGGGCATATTAAGAATATTTATTTTATCTTTATATTTATCTAAAACTTCCTTATTTAAATCATAAAAACCATCAACTACTACAATTATTTGATTTTCATGTACTTGACCTTTAATAGCTGAGTTAAGGCATATATCTAAAGCTTCAGGTTCTTTATATGTTGTAATTATTGCAGTTATCATTTAATTATATTTTTCCAATTACATAACGGGGTTAGCCAAGCAGTTTCACCATGGGTAGAATATCCAGGTATTGGAGTAATTAATAGTTCTCCTTTATTTCTTAAATCTAAAAACATTTTAAAATCTTGAGGATAAGTCCCAGTTGTATAATCACGCAATGTTTTTTCTACTTTTTTAAGTGTACTAACTTTAGATGCGAATGTCATAGTAGTACTATTAGTAATTTTCCAATGACAAGATTTAGTTAGATAAACTCTTGTATCTTCAGCTCCACCTTTACAGTATGGATTACCACCAGCTTCGGGAGTAATGTACTTATCTGGGTGATCATATAGTGATACAAATGAAGCACCTAAGCTAAAACCTTCTTCTATAATTTTAAAAGATTCGGGTTTATGTAAATAATCATTTTCAATGAAATAAATAATTTCATCATCTTTATACTCTAATGCTTCATCTAAAGCTAGATTAAATGTACCAGCCCCATGACCAATTGAAACATAGTTAATATGATCTCTAGACTTATATTTTTGAATCATATCATTTGTTTCCTTAGATACATTATCAGCTATAATAGACCAATCAGCATCTTTAAATACTTTAACAGCATTAGCTAAACAATTTTCATTATTAATATAATCTGGTTTGATTTTATTATAACCAGAATCTGATATTCTATAAATTATTTTCATTATTTAAAAATAAGTTAAGTTTAGATAAGTTCATACTTGTATCAAAAGGTACTCCTAATGGTCTTTCAATTACTTCCTTACCCGGTGCTATATTACTTAGTTTTTTCCTTCCCGTTCCTACATTAAAAACACCTTGAGCATTAGAATTAATCAATTTAATAACTATTTCCGCAATCTTATCTACTGTATCACCACAAGTTATTGTATCCCAAACTTCATCATAAGGAAATGGGTTTGGTTTATGTAATAATCTACATATTAAATAATTTGAATTAGTTAATTTAATATATTCATCAGCTAATAATTTAGTATAAGCGTACCAATTGTTTGCAGGTACGGGTAGATCATCCTCAGTAGGTGGTTGTTGATTATTAGCATAAACAAATTCTGTAGAAATATGAACTAACTTTTTAAAATTATTACAAATTTCACTTAAAGAAGATACAAATTTAAAATTAACATCCCAATGTTCCTCTTTATTTGCTGAATAAGTATTTGTATTTGCTATACAATTTACAACAACATCATAATCAGATACTATTTTAACTAAACTAGAATGATCATTAATATTAAGGTTAGATAACTTCCTAGAGACAATATCCCAATTAGTTTGTTTATGTAATTCGGATCCCAATAAACCATCACCTAAAATTAAAACTTTCACTGATTAAAAAATTGTTTAACTAAATTACAAACATGATCTACATCTTCAATAGTCATTCCATGATGTGCCCCTAGCAAGAAACCATTTTTCATGATAAGATCCGAGTTTTTAAATTCTTGTAAATATTCTCTGTAAACTGGGTGTCTAGTTACATTACCAGCAAATGTTACTCTTGTTTGTACATTATTTTCTTCTAAAAATGATAATAATTCAAATCGTCTTTCAGATTGTAGAGGTATAGCCAACCAATTTGGTTTTATACTATCATCTGGTAGGATTAAATCACCAACACCTTTTAAATTTTCTAAATATCTTTCAAAATTAGCCCTTCTTATATTTGAGAACTTTTTAAATCTTTCTAACTGAACTAAACCAAATGCAGCATTCATTTCACATGCTTTCATATGATAACCCAAAACACTGTATAAAAATTTATGATCATAGGGAATACCATCAACTGAATGATTAAATCTATCATCAACAATTTCAGAATCATCTCCTAATCTACCCCAATCTCTATATTGTAAACATTTAGTAACATGTTTTTGGTCGTTATACATTACCATACCTCCTACCCCTCCAGCAGTAATAACATGTGAAGCATAAAAACTAGTAGTAGCAACATCAGTGCATTCTGTTTTAGTTATTGTATCAGCTGAGTCCTCAATTAAGTATATGTCATCCCTACCCAATGCTAATAACATAGCTTTTAATAATTCCCAATCAGGTTTATTACCTATAAGATTAGGAAGCATAATAGCTTTTACATCATCATCAATTTTCTCTACTACTTGTTCAATATCAGCCTGATAATCAGTTAAACCAACATCTACAAATACTGGTTTGTAACCTAATTGAATTATTGGAGCTAATGTTGTAGCAAATGTACAAGCAGGAGTTATAATTTTACTTCCTTTAGGTAAATCTAAGGCGGCAATAGCTAATAAACATGCTGATGAACCTGAATTAACAAAAACACCATATTTTTTGCCAAACCTTTTAGCTATAGCTTTTTCAAATTCTACTGATTTAGGGCCTTGTCCTCCTAACCAACCAGATTCTAAAGATTTTACTACTGCATCTATTTCTTCCTGACCATAAGATTCAAACTTATAAGGAGCATACCATATTTTTTTCATATTATTCTAAAATTATTATTTGTTCATCCATTTCATGAAAGTGACACACACCTTCAATTTTAATATTTTTATGACTACAATCGTGTATTTCGTACTTTTGGATCATTTCCAGTAATTTAATAAATTTTTCTGTGGGAATCAAGTGATATTTAGAAAGGTTATTTCGTTCTACACAATCAGCTAAAAATTTTTCACAAGCCCAACCTGGGAAGGGTCCCCAAGGTTTACGAAAAAACATTTTATCCCAAACTTCTTCAGGTAGATTTTGACATTCAGAATAGGTATAATTTACATAATCCATATCATTTAAATAATCAGTTTTAGAAACATTAATTAAATAAAAATTAGTTTGTGGGAAAAAATAATTAATAAGGATATTATCTAAATTAAAATCTAAATTAGCCATCCCCCCATATCCAATACCATCATAATAATAAAAATCACTAGGTTCAATATTATTTTCTAATAGTTCAGGAAATAATAATATATCACTAGCTGATTTACATAACCATTCATAATCATTTTCTTTGCAAAAATCAAATAAGGCATTATCTAAATCACAACTACCAAAACTATGACCTCTATTTTCAGGAATATCTATTACGTTGCAATTTGGAAAGTACTTTTTCCATAATAAACTATTTTTTGTTTTTAAGGAAATATCATCATAATTAGTAGCAACAATAATTCCCTTAAATTCCTTTAAAATGTCTAAGTTATGGAGAATATATTTTTCTAATTTTTCTATATCAATTTCACTAGCAATATAACTATCGCATCCATAATAACTTTTATTTATTACTTCTTTTAATTTCATACTTTAGATAAAATATATTCAGCTACATTTTTAGTAGTTAGATTTTTTTTAGTATAATCAAATAATTCTTCTAATAATTCATTATATTTATCTGGATTGAAATTATTTGTTAATTCTCTACCTTCCAGTAATAATTGTTTTGGAAATTGAGCTAAAGTATCTTTAGGACAATTTTCTAAATCCAAGAAATAAGGAAAACATTTATTACCTAAAATTTCATAATGTCTCATACAATCCCAACCAGCTTTTTTAGATGTTAAACCAAAATAAGATTTCTGGTAATCCTGATAATAACTTTCTTCATCCTTAAAAATATAAGTCTCTGGTTTACCTGGAATGCATGTAGCATATTCTTGACTTTTTACTACCTTAGTTTTAACTATTTTAGGTGTAGGTATACTAAATGTAATAGGTAAAAGATTTTTATGTTTTTTTGTTAATTCCCTTTTAAAATATAAATGTTTAGAGTAAAGAGGATGTAAATTAATCTCATCATTACCATCTATTAGTATTATTTTTTCTGGTGGGTAAATTTTTGAAGCTAAATCATAATAATCATTGCATCTTTGTATTGAGCCATAAATAATAAGATCATAATATTTATCTTTTATTTTTTCAGATATATTACTTCTATCTATATTATTATCACCAATAAGCCAGAATGTTGTCATACCCCCCCATATAAATTGAGTTTTTACTCTACCTTCAAATTCTTTATATAACGTAATTATTTGGGTAGAATCAACAACGTCATCACCAAATAATTCTCTTAAACCATAAAAAACTAGATCGTTTTGATAATCATTAACAAAACCCCCAGCATAAGCAATACTTCTATGATTAGTTACATATAATATTTTCATACTACAGCTCTACCTTTCATTTTTTCCCAATCTTTATTTTTCCTAACTTCTTCGTTTTTAGTATTAGTAGCAATTAACATTGTAGGATGTAAAGTTTTTTCTTCAGCTACTTTAATTAATGCACGAACATCTTTAGGGAAACAATGTCCACCATAACCAAAATCACCATCTGGACCTGGTACTGCCCAATGTGATTTACCTAAACGTTCGTCATGTAAAACATGTTCAATAACTTTATCATAATCAATTTTTAATGTATGGCAAATTTGATATATTTCATTTGCAAATGAAACTTTAGTTGCTAAAAAGGCATTAGTTAAATACTTTACCATTTCAGCATGAGTTGGATCAGTTTTAATTATTGTTGCCTTTGGAAATACTTTGGAAAAAATTGGTTTTAATTTAGTAGTAGCTCTTTTATTACCACCTAATATAATTCTGTTTTGATTATTGTAATCTTCTACTGCATTTCTTTCTGTTAAAAACTCAGGATTAAATGTAATAGCTATATTACGATATTTTTTATTTAATTTAGTAGTAGTACCTGGCGGTACAGTAGATTTAATAACTATAATTTCAACTGAAATATAGTCAGTTAATTCTTTAATTGCCTCCTCTACTAAACTAGTATTACAACTACCATCTGGGTTCATAGGAGTAGGTAAGCAAATAAAAACAATTTTACAGTTGGCTACTTCAAAAAAAGTAGAATTGCATTTAGACTTATCTAAATCAAATGTTTTAACAGTATAAAAATTTTTAAATTTTTGGTAAATAGCATTACCAACAAATCCTTGTCCTATAATTCCTATCATAATGTATCATAATAATCATTTTGTTCTTCTTGCCTTTTAATAGTTTTATGATGGTATAAGGCAACTTCTTCTCTTAAGGGTAATGGTGAATAAGTTTTAAATCCATTTAATCTTTCATGAACTTTATTTATCCATTGAATTTTACTATCGTTTTTCCATATTCTCCATTGTAAATCAGGCCAATTAATCCAATCATTATCATCAACCCTCCATCCCCACTTTTTAATATGTTCTTCCGTTAAACCTTTTACAGTATTTACTCTTGGAACTAAAAATACTTCATTATGAAGATTATGAGACAAAATTGTTTTTAAATTTTTCATTAAAAACTCATTAGGTATTTCATCTGCATCTATCTGGAATATATAGTCTCCAGAACATAATTCAGTTAATTTATTTTTCCAATCTGCAAAATGGTGTTTAAAAGTTTCCGCATGTGCTATAATTTTTTGAGTTTGAAGATAAGACCAAACTTCTGCAGTACCCTTTCCTTTATCAAATAAAACAACTACTTCGTCTTTTTTTTCTTTATTTTTTAATAAAAAAGGTATTAATTCTTTAATTTCATTAATTTCGTTACAAACAGTAACAGCATAACTAATTTTCATATTAATCTTTGTTTAAACTTAAAATATAATCTTTTAATTTATCCGTTGGTTTCCAATCCAATAACTTTAAACTTGAATCATTTTCCCTTAATGTTTCTCTGTAATTGCCTGATTGGTCAGGGAGGTTAATAAAATCTACTCCAAATCTTTCTTTAAACATAAGATAAACATCATTAATAGAATAATTTAACCCAGTTCCTAATTCCCAAGCATCAATGTGTTTTATATCTTTCATCCCAATTTTCCATAAACCATCAACTATATCATCTATATGAGTAAAATCTCTTCTTTGTTCACCATCACCAACAATTGTAATGGGTTCTCCATGTTTAACTTGATTTCTCCATTTTCCTATTACTGCCGCCCAGTCTCCATCACAAATTTCTCCTGGGCCATAAACATTATAAAAACGAGCAATTTCAATATCTATACCATAAGTTTTTTTATACATTTTGCAAACTTCTTCTCCCATATGCTTACAAGCAGCATAAGGGGATTGATATGGATCATGCCATCTAGAAGATGAACCAGCATAAACAACTTTGGCATTAGTTAATCTTGCTAATTCACAAATCTTTTGAGTACCAACTGTATTAACTCTAAAAGTTTCCTCAGGATTATTAAATGAAGGTTGAATTCTAGATAGTGCGGCTAAATGATAAATTAAATCAAAGCTACTAGAAGGTAAATCATTTACAATATCACCAATATGATAATCACAACCTTTTACTTCATTACGAGTAGTACCAATTGAATAATCATCAATAGAATAAACCTCGTGGCCTTCCTTAATTAATTTTTTAATAAGAGCCGTTCCTACAAATCCAACTCCACCAGTTACAAGTATTTTCATATTATTCAGGTAATAATCCTATATAAGATAAAGCATCCATATATTGTCTCTCTGGGAAATGAGCTATAGTACCCATATCTGCTTTATATTTAACTCCAAATTCTTTTTGTTCTTCCTCATTTAGTTCCCTAACCTTAGTAGCAGCCCAATTCCAATCATCTTTACTTGTACCTTCGGCAAAAACCATTCCTACTTCTGGGAGGTTAATAGTATGAGGTAACCAAACTAACCCAGTTTTTGGGTCTACCCAGGATATATCTTTATAAAGTTCAGGTAGTAACCCCCATTGTTCATCAAGGAACTCAGAACCTTCTTTCATTAAACTATTAGTCCAAAAACCACAGGATAAACTTAAATAATTATTTATATCAGAATTAACTTCTATTTTATAACATAAGTCTCCCCCAGATTTAGGGCAATCTATTATTTCATCAAATTGATTTATCATAATTTTGGTAAATTTAATTCAGGTAATTGTAAATTAACTTTCTTTGGAAATTCAGGAATGTATTTATCTAACAATTGTCCTACTAATTCCTTCATTTTGTCCCAACTATAATTTTTAATACTATGGTATTTTTGTCTTTTTCCTTTACTTACATAGTTTTTATAGTTTTTAAATAATTCTTTAAAAGCTCTATCTACAACAGAAACATCAGGGGAAAACCATTGAGCATCTTGTATTAACCAATCATTAGCTGCACTAGGATGAACATTTTCTAATTTTCCAGGAAGTAATAACGAGTGATCTGGGTTTAAAAACATTGTATGTCCAGACCATCCAGAAGCCATAACTGGTTTTCCTGTAGTAGTGAATTCTAATAATGGTCTACCAAATCCTTCTCCTTTAGTTAAACTAACCATAGCTTTAACTTTAGGGTGATTATATAATTCATTTATTTCACTATCTGTAAATTCACCATCTAATAAATAAATGTTAGGTAACATTTTAGAATCTACTCCATTTTTTAAACCTCTAATCCTATTTAAAATATCATCTCTACTCATATACCCTGCTACACCAGTAGATGCTTTAAGTATTAATGCTGGTTTTTTCTTCTTATTTTTAAATGCTTCATAAAATGATTTAACTAATAAACCAACATTTTTTCTATCTTGACCAAAATCTCCTTTCATCCAATGACCAACAAATAAAAAACAAAAATCTTCTTTTATATCTTTTAAATTAAAAGTTTTTAGTTCATTATTTTTCAAAGGTTTATAAACATTAGTATTTATACCTTCAAAAACTACTTCCATTGGCTTTTCTAATTTTAATTTGCCTATAGGTTTATTAAGTTTATCTCTTTGTTCAAATTCAACATTTTCAAATACACTTTTTGTAAAATCAGAAGAAGCAAAATTTAAATCCATTCTATTTAAACCAGCTACCCATTCTCCCTTACATGCACTAGCTTCAATTCCGGCTGTACAACCAATATTATAATTGCCTACGGGTTGGAATTCATTTGGTATTGTAATTTGCATCCAAATATCTGGTTTTTGTTCCATTTTAGATATTCGATGATCATATAAAAAAGACCATTCTGGGTGTTGTTCACAGAATCTCCAAGACGTTGAACCCCACCTTTGTGGTAATAACTTAACATCATACTTATCTAATTCAATAATTGCTTTAACTATATCTCTAGATCGTGCCCCATAACCTGAAAAGGTATCAAAAGGGCAACTAATAACAAAAGTTGGTTTACTCATTAATAATAAATTTTATGATTTAAAAATTTTCCTTTATATTCATTAGCATTAACTAATTCATATTTTTCTCTAGGTTTCCAAGTATTAAATAATTGATTAGCTGCCTCAACAAATCTATTAGCTTGGTGAGAAGAAGTAAATCCAGCTTCTTTTGATATAGCCCATTCTCTACCTTTTAATCCTCTTCGTTTTCTTTCTTCTGGGGATAGATTATAAACTTCTTTAAGTCTTTCAGTTATATCTTCCCATTTACATCTATCATCATAGATATAAGGTGTAGGAGGTGAACCTTGGATAGATCTAGAAGTTGGATAAACTGGGAAGGCCCATTCACCACATTCTTTATAAGTACCTCTATGGTTAGAAGGAAAATCAGCATCGAAATCTATCCACTTACCCTTATCATCTACAAATCTCATTTGATCTTGCATTCCTCCTGTAACGTTAGCAATAATTAAACTACCAGCTAAAATTGCTTCAGTAATAGTTAATCCCCATCCTTCATTTGAAGTAGCTAATACTTGTACATCTGATAAATTATATAACCAATTTAAAGCCTTTAAATCTAATTTTTGGTGAGAAAATATTACTTGATTTGGATAACTTTCATCAAAGAAATACTCTTTTACTTTATATAAATCAGTTCCATGATCAGTTACTGCCTCAGTATGTAATAAAAGAAAACACTCTTTAGCTTCTTCAGGAGGTAATGAATCCAAAAATGCTCTGAATGCGATCATTGTATCAGGAATTTGTTTTCTCCTAATGTTCCTAGAATTAAAAAATACTAAGAATTTTGGTGGTTTTTTATCTCTAAATAATATCTTTTTAAAATTTACAAAATCGGGATCATTTTCATCTTCCTTAGTAAGGGGTCTAAATGTATTTTCATCTTTACCATGAGGTAAATATTTAAAAATAGTATTTTTTTCTTTACCCTTTAAAACTAGTTTATTAATATTAACCGTTTGTTTTGATATACCCATTAATAAATCACATGCTTCATAAAATGCACTATTGTACATTGGAGCTGGGTAATCATCCCAAATATTAAGATAGATAATTGGAATTTTTTTCCTAATTTCAGACTCCATTCTAAATATCCAAGAAAAATATCTGGGATCCGTAAATAACATTATGGCATCCGGCTTTTCTATTAATAATAATTCTCTTAATAGTTGTTCATTTCCATAACCATCTACAGGGTAAAG
>MDTG01216225.1_pt1 | contig 14754 bp, 13 predicted proteins | sample 811421 | NCBI WGS metagenome assembly MDTG01 (sample SAMN05326645, study PRJNA326480) | marine metagenome | isolation source: seawater | place: Pacific Ocean: South East | collected 2011
AACAATAATAAGAATGAAAAAAAACATAAAAAGCTGTGATAATACGTTAAAATTTAATAAATAGATGTTTTTAAATGATTAAAAATATAATTTTTGATTTTGATGGTGTTCTAGTTGATAGCGAAGCCATAATTGCAAAGTCTTTTAGCAGATACTTGGCTGATAGAAATATTACTTTTTCTGAAAAGCAATTTTATGATCAAGCTGGAAGAAAGACTATAGAAATTGTTACAGAAATTTCATCTAAGTATGATACTTTAGATCCAAAATTATTTTATCAAGATGTAATGAATATTTCTAATAATTTATATACAGATTCTTTAGAACCGACAGAAGGCATTATCAACTTTCTAGATAATACGAATCATAACAGATATATTGGTTCAAATAATATAAAACAAAAAATAATTAATGGGTTAAGAAAAGTGAATATTTATAAACATTTTAAAAGTTCATCTATTTTTTCATTTGATATTGTACAAAAAGCCAAACCCATGCCAGATATTTTCTTAAAACCATTTGAAGTTGATAATATACAAAAGAAAGAAACCATTATAATTGAAGATAGTTTAGTTGGAGTTAAGGCAGCTGTTGCTGCTGGCGTGAGAGTAGTGGTTATTACAGTAGGGTCTCATTGGTATGAAGGCCGTTCAAAGAAAGAATTGTATGAAGCAGGAGCTTTTGAAGTTGTAAATAGTTTTACGGAAATGTTAAAGTTAATAAATAAATTATGACTGAAGGTCCAGATATAAAAGGAAATCCATTAAGGATAGCTGTAGCTCTCTTAGTAGGCTCTTATATAATTGGAGAATTTATTTTTCCAAAATATCATCTTTTATATTTATTTAATATATTGGGTATTTTAGGAATGATCTTTAGTATATCAATTTTCTTTTATGCTTTTAATCTTTTTAAATCTTATGCAGAAAATCCAATTCCTTCTTCTGACACAAATCGTATTATAAAAACAGGAATTTTTGCTTATACACGAAATCCAATATACTTAGCTTTTGTTATATTTCATTTAAGTATGTTTTTAATATTTGAAAATGTAATGTATTTTTTATCATCCTTGGGGTTAGCTTTTTGGTTACATAATTACGTTATTCTTGAAGAGGAAAAATTTTTGTTGAAAAAGTTTCCTGAGGAATTTAAGAGATATATGGATTCAGTAAAGCGCTGGATATTTTTTTAATATTAAATGAAATTTCTTTTTGATTTAGGTGGTGTTTTTTTTGATTGGGATCCTAAACATTTTTATAAAGATATTTTTAGCTCAAATGACGATATGGAATATTTTCTTACAAATATTTGCAATAATGAGTGGAACTTACAACAAGACGCGGGAAAAAAAATTGAAGATGCAGAATTTGAATTAATTCAACAATTTCCTAAATATAAAAAAGAAATATTTATGTATTATAAAAATCATCGTAAAATGATAAAAAATATATTTCAAAGTTCAATTGATGCTCTTAAGGAATTAAAATCAAAAAACTATAAGTGTTATGTTCTATCAAATTGGTCCTCTGAAACATTTATTGGTATGTGCGATGAATATAAATTTTTAAATGATTTTGACGGAATGATTATTTCTGGTGATTATAATTTGGTTAAACCTGATGAAAAAATTTTTAAGTTAGCTATTGAAAAGTTTGATTTAACACCCCAAGATACTGTCTTTATTGACGATAGAATTGAAAATATAGAAGCCTCAGAATTATTAAATTTTAAAACTATTCATTTGATCAATCCTAATAAAATTAGAGAAAAAATTAATCAATTTATAAAATCTTAGAAAACTACAATTTTTTCTTATGTGTCCAATTTTGTTTTTTATTTGAAAAAAAATGTTGGATTTTTTCAACTGATTTTTCAGATAATTTTCTATAAGTAGTTAATTTGCCCCCAAATATATTAAGCAAGGGAGCTTTTTCTTTTTCTAAATTAAGATCTAATATATAATCTCTTGTATTTTTACTTGTATTTAATTTATAATTTCCAATTAAAGGTCTAATTCCTGAATAGGTTTTAATTATATCTTTTTTATTAATAGAAGTTTTAAGAAAATTATTTACTCCATTAATCAAATATTTAATTTCATTTTGATTTATTTTAGGTTTTTCAGGAGAAATAACTTTTATTTCAGTTGTTCCAATTAATGAATATTTTTTTTTATAAGGAATAACAAAAATAATTCTTTTATCAATATTTTGTAATGTTAATGCAATATTATGATTATATAATTTTTTTGTTATAATATGACTTCCTTTTACTAGTCTTGTAGAAATTTGAGATTTTATTTTAATAACATTTTTTAATACTTGATCAATCCATGGACCTGTCGCATTAATTAAAACTTTTGATTTGATTTTTTTATTATCTGATAGTGATATGATCCAATAATCTTTTTTTCGATTAATTCTAACTACCTTTTTGTTTTGGAATATTCTTGCACCTCTTTTTTTTGCATCATCTATATTCAACTTTACCAGTTTCAAATCATCAACTTGTAGATCGAAGTATTTAAATCCTTTTTTAAATTTTGATTTTAGAATATTTGGATATTGATCATGTATATTTACGGTTGAAGATTTTGGCAAGGTGCTTTTGCCAGCAAATGAATCATATAAAAATAAACCAAATTTAATTAGCCATGCTGGTCTCATATTTTTTGAGTATGGTATTAAAAAAGGTATTGGATCAGTAATTTTAGGGGCAATATTATTTATTATCGTTCTTTCTTTTAATGACTCATTTACTAATCTAAATTCATAATTTTCTAGATACCTCAAACCCCCATGAATTAGTTTTGTAGACCATGAAGATGTTGCCTTGCCAACCTTTCCCTTATCTGCAAGAGCTACCTTTAAGCCTCTACCTGATGCATCTCGCGCTATTCCAGCGCCATTAATTCCACCACCTATAATAAAAATATCATAAATTTTGTTCATAAGTAGAATTTTTTTATATGTTTATTTTAAGAAAAAATGCGAAAATTTTATTAACATATAGAGCAGAGAATAATCTAGAGAAATACTCTTCAATAAGGAGGAAATAATGTGAAAATCCTCTGCTCATCTAAATACTATATATCAAAAGCGCTTTGGAATAAAAATATTAAAAAACTGGTATTTTTTAACAATAATTGTACCTTTAAAAAAAACCCGATTCTGTAATTACTTGAATGCTTGATTTTGTTTATCAAATAAATGACACCTTGAAGCGCTGAAACCAACTTTAACCGTATCACCTACTTTAATATTTGAATCTCCTTCAGCTTCAACAACGAGAGGTTCTCCTTCTTTTTCTAAATATAAAAATGTTCCAGAGCCTAATTTTTCCACAACAAATACTTTGCCTTCCCAACTTGCATCTGCTTCTTGGTTTATAATTAAGTGTTCTGGTCTTATACCAAGTTGAATTTGATCTCCTTCAGAAGTATTTGATGAAGTTTTCTGAACTGCAAGCTTTGATTGACCGAACAGATCTACCTCTGTAGCACTTGAAGTTGAACTACTAATTTTAGTAGATATAAAATTCATCTTTGGAGAACCTATAAAACCAGCAACAAATAAATTTGAAGGATTATTATACAAATCCATTGGCGAGCCTAATTGAGATACAACACCTTCATCAAGAACTACAATGTCATCTGCTAGAGTCATTGCCTCAGTCTGATCGTGAGTTACATAAATCATTGTGGCATTCAATTGATCATGTAATTTTGCTAATTCAACCCGCATTTGTACACGTAGAGCTGCATCAAGATTCGAAAGTGGCTCATCAAATAAAAAAACTTTTGGTTTCCTTGTTATAGCTCTACCTATCGCAACTCTTTGTCTTTGACCTCCAGAAAGTTGCTTTGGCTTTCTTTGTAAATATTCTTCTATTTGTAAAATTTTTGCAGCTTCTTGTACTCTTTCATTAATTTCTTCTTTAGATCTTTTTTCTAGTTTTAGGCCAAAAGCCATATTATCAAATACACTCATATGAGGGTATAAGGCATATGATTGAAATACCATTGCAATATTTCTTTGTTTGGGAGGAAGATCATTTACAACCTGACCATCAATGGAAATAGTTCCAGAATTAATATCTTCTAAACCTGCTATCATTCTAAGCATAGTAGATTTTCCACAACCACTAGGGCCTACTAATACAGTAAAAGATTGACTTTTAATATCAAGAGAGATGTCTTTAATAACATGCACATCTCCATAATACTTATTTATATTATTTATGTTTATATCTGCCACTTCATCCTCCTTTGAGCGATCTTTCAAGCGTTATGTTAATTAAATTCTATTGGATATTGTAGGATACTGCAAGATCTATTTTAAGTATCCTAAATAATCTTTTTGACAATCAATCATTGTATCAAGTAATTTATCAGCAGACCTCATATTATCTACTACTGGATCAGCGAGCAATGCTTGGTAAGCACTCTGCTTTGATTTATTTAACACTGCTTCAGTCGTAAGCTGAATTGTACCTACTTGACTATTTAATAAAGAACTAAAATTAGAAGGATAGTTTTCAAGCTTAATTCCAGAAATTCCGGATTTATTTAATATTCCAGGAACTTCCACAACTATATTATTTGGCAGTGATTCAATATAGCTTTTATTTGGAAGATTTACAGCAGCTTCTTCAACATTACTATTTTCAATTATTGCTTCTAATATAGGAATTATTCTTTCATTCATTTTATTATCATTCATATTAAAATAATCAGAGTAGTGTGACTCGTCATCATAAAATGTTAAGCAACGTTTTTTGTAATTATCATAAAATTCAATTATAGCTTCATGATCAGCAACACTATATGCCCATTGAATATATTCACCTAAATGACTATCTGTTGTAATAGGTAGGTATCCATATATTCTATACAATTCAAAAAATATTCCTCTTTCACCACCTGGTTTTGAAGGATAATATTCACTAGTTAATTGAGAGTAATACTGATCAAATTTTTCATGAATAATAGGGTAACCATCTTTTTGACTATCTTTATATTTTACTTCTAATAAAATGCTTAAATGATTTAGCCCACCTGCTTTTATTTCAATATTGGAGTAATCAGTTTCCATGATTGTTGGTAACTGTCTTTCCATTGATGCTATTTCGTGACATAAACCAGTAAAATTTAAGTCTGGATATTTAGTTGTTACTGCATGGCATACACGTTGCATTGGATTTGAATAATTAAATACAAATGCATTTGGGCAAATTTTTACAATATCATCACATATATCCAATATTGCAGGAGCAATTCTTAATGAATGAAATAATCCTCCAGGACCACCATTTTCTCCATAAATTTGTTTAATTCCATATTGAAGAGGAATTTTCCAATCTTGATCCCACAGATCAAATCGATTTCCCACTTCTATTGAAATAATGCAAAAATCTGCATCTTTCAGTGCTTTTTGTCGATCTGTTGTTGCATCAATTTCATAATTTACATTAAGTTTATCTTTAAATTTTTCTGCAATATTTTTTGTTTTCTCTAGAGTTTTAGAATTAATGTCATGTAGCATTATTATTGAACCTTCTAAAATTTTAGATTTAAATATATCGGAAATAGTTCCCAGTCCAAAATTAGCACTTCCGGCTCCTATTAAAACAACTTTACTCATAAGTTTATCTTACTCTTTCACCATGTAGACGGTGACCTAATAAAGCTAGTAAAATGATCAGCCCATTAAAAAATTGACGCCAGGTTCCACTCCACCCAATTGCAACAATACCAATTTCCATATAAGCTATAATTCCAACACCAAAAACAGCACCAATAATTGTTCCTAAACCGCCCCAATAGGGCGTCCCGCCAACAAAAACTGCTGCAAGTGCAAGTAATAAATATCCAAAACCTTGAGTTGGGAAAAATGTATAAGTTATTAAAGTTGTAAATATTCCTCCTATTGCAGCACCTATACCGACAAACATAAAAGCTTTAATTTTTACTGCTTTAACATTAATTCCCATTTGCTCAGCACTGACATAGTTATCACCAACATGTTGAATATGAATACCAAAAACATGTTTATTAAACAAATAATAACAAAAGATTACAAATAAAGATGCCCAAAAAATTTGCATTGGAAAACCATAAAATTTTCCAACTAGTAAAGGATAAATCCAATGTGAATCAACTTCCATAATTGTAATTGATCTACTTTTAGTTAATAATAAAATGATACCTCTTAATAAAAACAATACCCCTAAAGAGGCGACTAGAGATGATAATCGAAAAACCACTATCAAAGCTCCAACAAGCGCACCTATTGCTGCTCCAGTTATAATCCCTGCAATAATACCTAGAGCAGGATCTACCCCTGCTTTTACCAGTAGTGCAAAAATATATGCTGATACAGCATAAGTTGATGCGAATGATAAATCAATTTCTCCGGATGCAACTAAAAAAACTAAAGGTATAACTAGAAATATAAGGGTTGGCATCATTACAAATACTGATTGATGTAGATTGGGCCTCATCCAAGCTTCTGGAGCACCTATTAAAAAAACTAACATTAATAATAAAAAATATCCTATGCTACCCATAGCTCTGCCATTTTTGTGAAAGAGATTTCCTAGATATGTTTTTTGATTAATCATTTTATATTAATGTGATTCTATTGTTTGTCTCATTATTTTCATTAACTCTTCAGGAGTTCCTATATCTTTTTTATCAATTTGATGTACTACTTCACCCCGATCTAAAATAACAAATCTATCTGATATATCGTATACATGGTAAATGTTATGGCCAATGAACAATACTGATCTATTAGATTTTTTGACATTTTTGACAAAATCAAAAACTTTTTGAGTTTCATTAAGAGATAAAGCATTTGTTGGCTCATCAAGTATTATTAACTCTGCCTTATTGTATATCGCTCTAGCAATTGCCACTCCTTGCCTTTCACCACCAGATAAATTTCCCACGGGAGATTCGGCATCTATCAATTTAGATGTAAAACCAATTTCTCTTATTAATCTATTAGCTTCATTTATTTGTTCTTTCTCTCTTATAAATCCAAAAGGATATCTTAATTCTTTACCCATAAAGATATTCCACACAATTGATTGTTGAGGGCATAAAGCTCTATCTTGAAAGACTGTTTCTATACCAGCTTCTCTAGCTTTTAATGCTGTCCAATTAATAATTTTATTGTCTCTTATTTTAATTTCTCCTTCATCGGGATTGTAAACCCCAACTAAAGTTTTTATTAAGGTGGATTTACCAGCCCCATTGTCTCCAATAAGGCCAACAACTTCACCTTTTTTAACATATAGTGATGCTTTATTTAGGGCAGTTATGCCGCCAAATTTTTTTGTTACGTTTTTTAATTCAATTATATTATTCATATTTAGACTACTGACTCATTATATAATGATAATGAGTCAGTTTAGAGGTAATATTATCTTAAACCTGCATCTGCAAGAGCTTTAACTGCTTGATAATTGTTTGTATCAACAAAACCAGCACCAGTATCTTGATTTATTGCTCCAGTGCCAAGTACAGCTGTTTGGCAAAGTGATAGTACAGGTAAATATCCTTGTAGGAAAGGTTGTTGATCAGATGTTAAATGAACATACCCTTTTTCAAAAGCAGACATAATCTGCGGGCTAGTATCAAAGCCAATTTGAAGTAGTTCATTTGGACCATATCCTGCAGCTTTTGCAATTCCTTCTGCTACATTCATTATATCACTTCCAGAGTGAACAATTACTTTTGTCTCAGGATTTGCGTTAAGAGCAGCTCCAAAAATTGGAATAGTCATGTTTGGATCAGAAGCATATTTAGGATCTCCGTCCAAAACAGTTACTGTCATACCATGTTCTTCAAAGATAATTCTAGCACCATCTTCTCTTTGCGCTCTTGCATAGTCTCCAATAGGAACCATTACTATAGCATGATCTCCAGCTTTGAAGCCAAATTGTCTAATAGCTTCTCTTGCAAGTGCCTTACCTTGTGTAGCTAGATTAGCACCAACGTAACCACCGCCATATTTAGCCCTTACTTCGCCAGGATCAACATTTTGATAAGTCATCAATATTCCTTTTTCAGCAGCTTCTTTTGCTAGCGGCATTAAAGCCTCGTTTCCAGGATGTCCCATCATAGCAATTGCTTCGACACCTAAACCTACTGACTCTCGTAATTGACGAACCATTTTTTCAAAATCCCATTCAGAATAAAGAATTTCAGCGTCAGCGCCTGTATCCCTGATTGCATTCATTGCACCAGCTGCGACGATACCAGCGAAACCACCAGCTTCAGGTCCTCCAGCATAAAAATGCATTTTTACATCTGAACACCAGTTATCCCCTAAATCTTGCCCTGTTGGAGTAGCCCATGATTTAAATGATAATGGTAAAACAAAAATAAATGAAGTTATTATTGAAATTATTATATTTCTATTTTTCATTTTTCCTCCTAAAATTATATTTTTATTAAAGTCCAAAACGTTTTGGAAGTCAATATATTAAAAGATCATAAAATTATCTATTAAATTCAATAAGTTATCTTTTGATTAAAAACTAATTACTATTGAGGATTTAAATTAAACGTTTACTTACACGTTTTGTTTGTCCATAACTATATAGGCTATCTACACCACCATCACGACCATATCCTGATTTTTTATAACCTCCGCCAGGAAGATTTACATCATCGACAAACCAATCATTGTGCCAGATTACACCAGCTTCAATTCTTTCTGCTGTCCATTTTGCTTTTTGGTCATCCGAAGTAAATACCCCTGAGGCTAATCCGAAGTCTGTTGAATTTGCAATACTGATAGCTTCATCTTCAGTTTCAAAATTAAATATACTTGCAACAGGCCCAAATATTTCTTCTTGTGCAATAGTTGAAGATGTATCAACATTATCAAAGATGGTTGGAGTAAAATAATTACCTTTATCATATTCTTGTTTTTCACCACCAAGTACTAAATTTGCACCAGATTGAATGCCAGATTTACAGTAGTTAGAAACTCTTTTTAATTGTTCATTTGAAATCAAAGGGGTAACTTCAGTATCTTTACTATCTCCTGAACCTATTTTTAGTTTTTTAGTTTTTTTAATTAATTTTGTCATATACTCATCTTTTACTTTTGGATGTATTATAACTCTCGACATAGCTACACATATTTGACCTGCATTTGGTTTAAAAATTCCTTTAACAGTGCTGTCTACTGCTTTATCAATATCTGCATCTGGATAAATTATAGCAGCTGATTTTCCTCCTAATTCTAGATGACAAGGTATGATTCTATCTGCGGTTTCTTTAAGGATTTCTGATGCTACTTCGGGAGATCCTGTAAAAACAACATGATCAACATTCTTGTTTTGAACTAGCTTTTTACCTGTAACATGACCATAGCCATGTAATATATTAACAATTCCTTTTGGCAAATTTACTTCAGTAAAAATTTTACCAAATATATTTGATGAAATAGGGCATAATTCAGGAGGTTTAACAACTATTGTATTTCCGATAACTAAGCTAACCGCAACTGATCTAGCAAAAAGAATAATAGGATAATTCCAAGGAACTATTTGTAAACTTACTCCAAAAGGTTCAAGAATAATGTAATTAAAAGTATCTTTGCCTGCTGGTATTAGCTTATTTTCAATTTTATCAGTTAAACCTGCATAATAATCAAATATATTGGCAGCTCCTTCAAATTCTCCTTCACACTGTTCAATAGTTTTCCCATTTTCTAAGCTTAATATCCTCGATCCTTCTTTTTTATAATCTCTTAATTTGGATGCTATAGATCTCATAATTTTAGATTTATCTTTTGGATCCATATCTAAAAGTAATCTAGAATCAAAAGCTTGTTTAGCAGCTTTAAATGCTAGTTCAATTTCTTCATCTAGAGCTTCATCAATTTTGCTAACTATTTGCTGATTAGCTGGATTTAAAACAGAAATATTTTTTTTTGATAGAGATTCAATAAATTCTCCATTAATGTAATTTCTTACTTCCAATGTTTTCCTCAATTCATAGTTCAGTTATTTAATACTTATTAAAATCTAAAGATATTTGTATGTCAACATGATTTAAAATAATAATAAAATTCTGGGATTAAATTCTTAAATCTTTAGGCAATTTTACTTCAATAAAATAATTAGGATTTTTAGATTTTTTTATTACAGCGGGAATAATTTCTTTATAAGCTTCAAACAAACTTAAAGGTTTAGGTAATTGATTTTTTATAAATTTATGTAATTTAGGTAAATTGTAAGAGGGAACCATAGGAAACATATGGTGCTCTATATGATATTCCATGTTCCAATAAATAAAGCTCAAAATAGGATTAAGTCTTACAGATCTAGTTGAATGACGATGATCTTTAACATTATCTCTTAAACCCATATGTTGTGTTAATCCCCAAATAGCATTTAGTGTTGCAAAAAATTTAGGTACAAGAAAAAGAAATATTAATAAAAAAGAGTTAAGATAAATTGATGCGCAAATAACAAACAACCAAATTAACACAAATATTCTTGATACTAATATGCATTTAGATTTATAATTTGTTGGAATGCATTCTCTCATAACTCTGGTTTGAACACCACAGGCATGTAATATTATTTCTTTATGTAATGATTTGTGAAGATTTAATAAACCTATTCCAGGTATAAATATAATTAAAAAATTAAATAAGCTTGGCTTCCAAAAAATACTTGATTCAACTTCAAAATCATGAGGATCAATAGATGCTGTGTAACTATGGTGAAGAGAATGACTCCATCTCCATCTTATAGGTTCAAAGTTGTTCATAAAGCTAGCAATGAAATAAAAAAAGTCATTCAATTTTCTTGATTTAAATGCGGTTCTATGACCACACTCATGCCATATAGCATCAGCACCGCCCCATAAAGTGCAATATGAAATGTAAAATAAAATAAACCACCCTGTGCCCCAAAACAAAGATGATAAAATACCTAGTATTGTTAATGAAAAAAAATAGATAATTATGTGTCGCCACCCAGGTAAATCATTTCTTTTGCTTAATTTTTTAAGAACGCTTTTATCTATATGAGGTTTAAACCATTCATTCGCGGTATTATTAATATCTAAATTAATTGATCCAGCTTTGTCCATAATAATCTATATTTACAATATAATCTAAAAAAAACTAAAAAAATAGGCGAACAACGTACGTTGCTCGCCTAAAAGAGGAGGTATTATTATGTTATAGTAGTAAATAATAACACTTAACATTTATTTCCCAAAACGTTTTGGTTGTCAATCAGCATTTTGTCGCTATATTAAATTTTTTTGTTAATAAAGGATCAACCCTTCACTGATCCTGCTACCAAACCTCTAATAAAATATCTTTGTAACATAAAGAAAATAAGTAATGGAACAGTCATAGATACAAAGGCACCTGTAGTTAAAATTTCCCAATTTTCTCCTCTTGATCCAAGTAATTCTCTTAGTTTAGCTGTAATAATTATTTCGCTTGGAACTTGATCTAAGAACACCAATCCAACAAGCAAATCATTCCACACCCATAAAAATTGTAAAATAAATATTGAGGCAAATGCAGGTATTGATAAAGGCAATACGATTCTCGTAAATATATCATAATGAGTAGCTCCATCAACTCTAGCAGCTTCAATCATTTCATGAGGAAGAGATTTAATAAAATTTCTTAAAAGAAAAGTAGTTGAGGCCAAACCAAATCCTGTATGCGCCATCCATACCCCGGGATATGATTTTGAGCTAATGTTAAATAAAGATCCAATATCATTATAAATACTTAATAACGGTATTAAAGACATTTGTAATGGCACAACTAGAGAAGCTATTATTATTGCAAATAATGTATCTCTTCCATAAAATTGCATCCAAGATAAAGCATAAGCAAAGAAGGAACATATTATTAGAGGAATTATCGTTGATGGAATTGCCACAGTTAAAGTATTTAGGAAAGCTTGACCCACGCCTTCTTTAAATAAGACTTCTTTATAATTTTCCAATGTGAAAGAAGGAGGGCTAGTTGCAGTTATAAATATTCTTTCCCCTTTTTTGTTCTTGAAAGGTTTTTTCGATTTCCAGATATAATTACCATTTTCAAATACAATTATTTCACTACCATCTTTTAAAACTGCTTTTTGTTCTACTAAATATTCATTTATATTTCTTGAGGTTATGCCAAAACTTATTATTTTTTTTCTACTTTCATTCTCAAATAAATTTTCTTTAATTATATATATGCCATCTTCTTTTATCTGTGAGTCCATATTTTCAGTTCTATAAATTTCATTGATTTGAGTAGTTATTAGTGAAGTCCACCAACCACTTATAGCCAATAGATCTTTATCTCTAAATGAACTAACAAAAAGTCCAAAGGTTGGAATGATCCATACAATTACAAAAATAAGCAAAAGTAGCTGAGCTATTATTGATGAAAATGTATTTTTCCTCATTATACTTTTTGTTCCTGTCTGTGCCTATAAATATTAAAAATCATAATAGGAACGACCGCAATCATAATAATTATAGCAAATACACTTCCCCTTCCGGAATCTCCGCCACCTCTGAACATCCAATCAAACATTAGATTTGCTAAGACTTCTGTTTGCCATTGACCATTAGTTACAGCTAAAATTATATCAAAAATTTTCAATACAAGAATTGTTATGATAGTCCATATTACCAATATGGTTTGTTGAAGATAAGGAATTATTATAGAAGTGAATATTTTTAAATCACTTGCACCATCTATTCTAGCGGCTTCTAACATTTCTTTTGGAATACCTCTTAAAGCTGCACTAAATATTACCATGGCTAATCCAGTTTGAATCCAAATCATTATTGCCATTAAAAATAAATTGTTCCAAATAGGAATTGTTATCCACGCTTGTGGCTCATAACCAAGAGATACAATTATTGCATTTAAAAAACCTATTTGCTGATCTCCAGGACCTCTGTAATCATATACAAATTTCCATATAACTCCTGCACCAACGAAAGATATTGCCATTGGCATAAAGATTAGGGATTTTGCTATTGTTCCCCACCAAATCCTATCAGCTAAATTTGCAATAACTAAACCAAAGAAAGTACTTAACGTTGGAACAATTAAAAGCCATCCAAGATTATTTAATATACCCCTTCTGAATTCTGGATCTTTAATTGCCCAAATATAATTACTGAAACCAACGAAATCTCTTCCATATTTATCAAAAAAACTTAGTCTTACTGTTTCAACAACTGGATATAGAATATATAATAGTAAAATAAAAAATGCGGGAGCAATAAAAATAAAAGCCCTAATAGATGAGTCATTAGAATATTTATTGGAAAAAAAATCTAATAAAAAATTAGATAAATGATAATATAAAATACAAACCAGTATTCCTGCTAAAACATAAAATATTAAAGAAAAAATAGTCACAAGAAATTTATTATACAAAAAAAACAGGCGAACAAGTTAAATTGTTCGCCTGTAAAAGGAAGTATTATTTTATAGCATCCCAACTTGCTTGGATTGCATCACCAACATCTTTTGCAGATTTTCCGTTGGTATAGTCTACCATACCTGTCCAGAAGCTACCTGCTCCAATAGCGCCAGGCATTAAGTCTGAGCCATCAAATCTAAATGTTGTTGCATTTGTTAGAACTTCACCTAATTTTCTAAATGTATCACTAGAATATTTATTCAAATCAGCATTTTTATTTGGTGTTAAGAAACCACCTTTTGCCATCCACCATTCATTAGGTTCTGGATGTAGCAAAAATTTCAAAAATTCCATTGTTGCTTCATTATCGTTTGTAGCAGCAAATAATGTTCCACCACCAAGTACTGGTTTACCTAAATCCTTAGTTGCATAAGCAGGGAAGTAGAAAAAGTCATAGTCAACTCCAGCCTCTACTCCTTCAGGGAAGAAAGCAGGAATAAAACTTGCTTGTCGATGCATCATACATTCTGCAGGAGAAGTAAATAATCCATTTGGAGAGTCTCTAAAATCTGTTGTTGCAACAGCTTTAGAACCACCATTAACATACTTATCATTTAGAGCAAAAGAACCAAAAAAGTCCATTGCTTCTAATACTCTAGGATCATTAAATGGCATTTCATTTGATACCCACATATCATAAACAGAAGGTTCATGTGTTCTTAACATGATGTCTTCCATCCAATCAGTTGCAGGCCAACCTGTTGCATCACCGGAGCCCAAACCAATACACCATGGAGTATTTCCATCAGATGCCATTTGTTCAGTTAAAGCAATTAAGTCTTCCATTGTAGAAGGAACTTCATATCCATTATCAGCAAAGTTATCTGGTGAATACCAAACTAAACTTTTAACATTAACTTTATAAAAAATAGCATAAAATTGATCATTTCCATTTTCATCAGGATATGTTGCAAGATCAACCCAAGATTGACCAGCTGCATACTCATCTAAAACAGCTTGTTTTACAGCATTGCTTAGTGGAGATAGACCACCAATTGCCGCCATATCTGCAGCTAAACCAGGTTGAGGAAATATTGCTATATCAGCAGGACTTCCGGCTTTTATATCAATAACTATTTGTTGTTCAAAACTATCAGAACCACCGTATTCAACAGTAGCACCTGTAGCTTTTTCAAAAATAGAAGCTATTTCTCTCATGTAACCATCTTCTGGAGCCAACCAAGGACCTGAAATAGTTATTTTCTGACCACTTAAATCTGGACCAGTGTAGTGACCGCCAGCATTAGCACTAACATTAAAAAA
>MDTG01307387.1_pt1 | contig 14754 bp, 15 predicted proteins | sample 811421 | NCBI WGS metagenome assembly MDTG01 (sample SAMN05326645, study PRJNA326480) | marine metagenome | isolation source: seawater | place: Pacific Ocean: South East | collected 2011
TTATTATAAAAAAAGATGGGGGATATGCATTACATATAACCAATATAAAAAAATAATAAAAAAAAAAAAATATTTTGTGAATATTGAAACTGAAACTAAAAAAGGTTCAATGACAATATCTGATCTTTATATAAAAGGAAAATCAAAAAAAGAAATATTAATTCATACTTATACTTGCCATCCTTCAATGGCTATAAATGAATTATCGGGACCTCTATTAACAACATTTTTAGCAAAAAGAATATTAAATAGAAAAAATTATTTTTCATACAGATTTATCTTTGCACCCGAAACTATAGGTACAGTTTCTTACTTAGCTAAATATGGAAATCACCTCAAAAAAAATTTAATTTCTGGATTTGTGTGCACATGTTTAGGTTCGAAAGAACATATAATATATAAAAAATCAAAAATTGCTAATTCTATTGGCGATATATGTTCTGAAAAAATAATAAAAAATTTGAGAAATATTAAAAGTAAAATTATAAGCTTCCATCCATCAGGAAGTGATGAGAGGCAGTATTGTTCTATAGGATATAATTTGCCAGTTGGATCTGTAATGAGTTATAAATATGGTTCATATCCTGAATATCATACTTCATTAGATAACAAAAAAATAATCTCTTTTAAGGCTATCAAAAATACAATTGATGTTTTTGTTAAAATTTTTGATGAAATTGAACACTCATATCAAAATTCAACAAAACATATTTCAAGCAAAAAAACAAAATTAAAAAAAATAGGAAATAAAGACATTATACCTATTAATCTTATAAAAAAATGTGAGCCGCAATTATCTAAATATAATATTAATTATGGTCTAAAGAGTCATGCGTTAGCCAATAAATATACCATGGCACTAAAATGGTTGATTCATTATTCTGATGGTACAAATAGTATAGAAGATATAAGCAAGCTAAGTAAAATAGATTTATATTTACTAAAGTCAGCATTAAAAGTTCTTTGCAAAAAGAATATATTTAAAGTTAAAAAATATGATTAAAGATAGGTTTTTAACAAAATATATAAAAAAAAAATCCTACCAAATTAATAATTTGAAAAATTTATCGGTAATAAATAAATATAAAAATAGTTTTTTCTATTTAAAGACTTACAAAAAAATTAAAAAAATTCACTCAAATTATATTAACACAGTAAAAATTTTTGAATTGAATGTAAAAAAAACCACACATTTAAAAAATTACAAAAAAAAGTATTTAATCAGAAATTATAAAAAAAAAGATAAAAAACAAATTCTTAATATTTGCAAAAATAGTTACCCAAATTCCCGATTTGTAAAAGATTTCAATATAAGTAATGAATTTAAAAAAAATTATATTTTTTTATGGCTGAGAAATTTTTTTTTAGGTAAAAGAGGAAATAATTTAATAGTAGCTGAAAAAAAGAATGGAACAATAATTGGATTTTGTTTAGTTTTAGTTTCGGGATCAAATATTCAAATAGATCAGATAATTGTTAAAGAAAATCAGAGAAATAAAGGTATTGCTTCACATATTATGAGGCATATTTTATTATCAAAAAAAGTAAAAAAATTGATTGCAGGCACGGATGCTAGCAATACTTTTGCAATTAAGTTATATAGAGGGCTCGGCTTTAAATTTAAAAAATCGTATCACAATTATCATTTTCATACCTAAAAAAACTTATGATAGCAATAATTCAGGCTCGTTATAATTCAAAAAGATTATTTGGTAAATTTTTAAAAAAAATAAATCAAAGTTCTATTGCATCTATTTTGATAAATAATTTATCTAAAACTAAAAAAATAGAAAAAATAATTGTTGCTACCTCATTAAGCAAAATGGATGATAAAATTTACAAATTTTGTAAACAAAAAAAAAATAAATTGTTTTAGAGGTTCATTGGAAAATGTATTAGAAAGACTTTATAAGTGTGCAAAAAAAAATAATTCTGACAATTTTATACGAATTAATGGAGATAGTCCTTTTATAGATCGTAGTATTGTAGAAAAAATGATAGATTTTAGTCAAATTAAAAAAAATTATCACTTGTACACAAATGTCCATCCTAGAAGCTTCCCCAGAGGGCAATCAATTGAAATTATAAAAACAAATGTTTTAGAAAAAATATTAAAAAAAAAACTAGAAAAAAAATATAAAGAACATGTGACCAAGTATATATATGAAAATAAAAATAAATTTAAAATATTTAATTACAAAAGTGAAACAAATTACTCTAAATTAAGTTTAGCAATAGATAAAATGTCTGATCTTAAAAAGTTTCAAAAATTATTGAAAAATAAAAATGAGCTGAAATATTATTCTTTTCAAAATCTTTTAAAAAAACTTTATGAAAAAAAATAAAATCGGTATAATTGGTTTAGGCGTTGGTGAGCGTGTTTTAAAATCAATTTTTAATTCAAAATTTTTAAAAGTGTTAAAAGTATGCGATTTAAATAAAATAAAATTATCTAAAATTAAAAAAAAATATAAAAATATTAAGGTCACTTCAAATGCTAATGAAATTATAGAAGATAAGGATATTGATTTAGTTTATATAGCGTCTTACGATAAGTATCATTATGATCAAGTTATAGGTTGTTTATTAAATAAAAAAAAGATTTTTGTTGAAAAACCAATTTGTCAAACATTCAATCAGTTAAAAAAAATTGAAAAAATTGCTTTAAAAAATAAGGTGTATATAGAGAGTAATTTTGTACTTAACGTAAATCCTCTATTTATAAATTTAAAAAAAGAAATTAACAAAAGTAAAAATAAACTCTACTCTATAGAGGCTGACTATTTGTGGGGTCGATCAAAGAAATTAATTGGCTGGAGATCAAAGGACAAGAAATATTCACTTATATTAGGAGGGGCAATCCATATGATTGATCTAGTTTGTTGGTTACTTGATGACTATCCGGTGTCTGTTTATTGCAGCGGTAATAACATTGCAATGAAAGAAAGCACATTTAAAAAAAAATCTTTCTATCAATTAATATTAAATTTTAAGAATCATTTATCTGTTAAAATAAGTGTTAATTCGTCATCCAACACTGAACATTTTCATGATTTACGTGTTTATCATAAAAATTATACATTTTATCATAATCCATTAGGCACTTATACTTATACTAATAAAAAAAAATTAAAAAAAATTAGTGGTGCTTATCCAGACAATAAAAGTAAAATAAATATGTTTTTAAATTATATCAAAAATATAAATTTAAAATCATCCAAATATATTTGTAATAAAAAATTATTTAATGTAATGAGAGTATGCTTTAAAGCAATTGAGTCATCAAAATTAAACAGAGTTATTAAAATAAAGTATGAATAATATAAAATTTGCAAAAAATAATATAAAAAAAAATGATATTTTAAAAATAAATAAGATTTTAAAATCAGGATGGTTAACACATGGAAAATTTACTCATGATTTCGAGGAAAATTTTAAGAAATTTACTAGGTCTAAATTTTCATTATTAGTTTCAAACTGTACCGCAGGATTATATCTAGCATGTAATGCGTTGAATTTTAAAAAGGGAGATGAAATAATTGTTACCTCCCAAACGCATGTTGCTACTGCGCATGCTGTTTCTTTTACAGGAGCTAAACCTGTATTTGCTGATATCAGTTTATATGACGGAAATATTGATGTTGATGATATCAAAAAATTAATTAATAAAAAAACAAAAGGAATAATCGTTGTTCATTTTGCAGGATACCCCTGTGAAATGAATAAAATAATGAAAATTTCCAAAAAGTATAAACTTAAAGTTATAGAAGATTGTGCGCACGCCTTGGGAACAACTATAAATGGAATTCATGTAGGTAATTTTGGTGATGTTGGAGTTTTTTCTTTTTATCCAACAAAACAAATTACTACAGGTGAGGGAGGAATGTTAATTTGTAATAATAAAAGAATTTTTAATTCGTTAAAAATCAACAGAGCATTTGGCATTGATACTGATATACATAAAAGAAAAATTCCAGGTCTTTATGATGTAAAATCCTTAGCATTAAATTTTAGAGCAACAGATTTTCAAGCATGTATGGGGCTTGAACAACTAAAAAGATACAAGAATGAACTTTTGATAAGAAAAAAAAATGCTAATTATTACCATAATAAGTTAAGAAATATTGATTTAGTAAAGAGTCATAAATTTAAAAAAAATGCTTCATATTTCATTTACCCCATTTTTGTTAGTAAAAATTTAAGAAAAAAAGTAATTGAAAATTTTAAAAAAAATAAAATTGGTTTTAGTATTCATTATGCAAAATCATTAAATGTGATGAGTTATTATAATAAAGGTAAAAGGTTAAAAAACAGCGAAATCTTTTCAGAAGAAACTATTTCTCTTCCTGTGCACTCAGATATAAATAAAAAAAAGATTGATTTTATAATTTCTAAAATTAAAGAGGTATTTTAATTGTGAAAAAGGTATTGTTAGTTGGTGGCTGTGGATTTATTGGACATAATTTAGCAATTTATTTAAAACAGCTAAATTATGATGTTCGAATTGTTGATGGTTTAAATGTAAACAACTTATTTAGTTTTTCAAATGACGAAAATCCCCTTAATAAATTTTATAGAAGTATACTAAATAATAGAATTCAACTCATAAATAAGCATGAAATACCCATGTGGACTATCGATGCAAGAGATTATTATTTGATTTCATCTGTAATTGATAGTTTTAAACCAGAAGTAATTATTCAGCTAGCTGCTGTATCGCATGCCAATAAATCAAACAAGGATCCACATAGTACTTTTGATCATAGTTTAAGAACTTTAGAGAACGTTCTTGATGCATCAAAAAAACTTAAACCACACTTTATTTATTTTTCATCTAGCATGATCTATGGAAATTTTAATGGTAGATCTGTTAAAGAAGACGACAAAAGTGATCCATTGGGCATTTATGGAAGTCTAAAGTTGTCAGGTGAATTAATTGTGAAAGCATATAATCAGGTATTTGATATGCCTTTTACTATAATAAGACCGTCAGCATTATATGGAGAAAGATGTGTAAGTAGAAGAGTTGGTCAAATATTTATTGAAAATGCAATAAGAGGCTTAGAAATAAAACTTAATGGCGATGGATCAGAAAAGTTAGATTTTACTTACATTGGGGATTTGGTATATGGAGTAAAACTTTGTATAGAAAATCAAAATTCAAAAAATCAAATTTTTAATATTACATATGGCAATGCAAGGAAAATTTCTGATTTAGTTGAAATTTTAAAAAGTGAATATAAAAATATAAAAATAAAATATGAAGAAAAAGATAAATTAATGCCAGATAGAGGAACTTTAGATACATCAAAGGCCAAAAAGTTATTAAATTATCAACCAAAATTTCCGATAGATGTTGGGTATAAAGATTATATTTCTTGGTATAAATCTTTTTATCAAAATATTTTAGATAAATAAATTTTGTAATTAATTTTTAATTAAATGTATAAAAAACAAATTTTCAAACCAAATGATGTTTTTATTGTTGCTGAAGCAGGAAATAATCATGAAGGAAATTTTTTAAACGCAAAAAAAATTATTGAGGAGGCAGCAAAATGTGGAGTTGATGCAATTAAATTTCAAACATTTAAAACTGAAAATTTTATTAGCAAAAGTAACAAAAAAGCTTTTAAAAAATATAAAAAATTTGAATTAAGTTATGATGAATTTAAAAGTCTCTCAGACATAGCAAAAAAAAATAAAATAATTTTTTTTTCAACTCCATTAGATTTAGAAAGTGCAAATTTTCTAAACAAAATACAGCCTATATTTAAAATTGCTTCATCAGATAATAATTTTAATCCCTTAATTGATACAGTCGTAAAATTTAATAAACCAATAATAATATCAACTGGGTTAATCAATTATAGAGAAATAAGTAATCTTTATACAAAATTGAAAAGTAAAATAAAAAACTTTAGACCAAACCATAGCATTTCATTTCTACATTGTTTAAGTGAATATCCCATTAAACATGATAATGTAAATTTAAATTCAATTAAATTTCTTAAACAAAATTTTAAAGATTGTATTATTGGTTATTCTGATCATTTTATAGGAAATAAAATTGCAGCAAGTTCTGTTTTAGTGGGATCAAGAATTGTAGAAAAACATTTCACTCTTGATAATAATTTTTCAGGTTTCAGAGACCATAGGTTATCAGCTGATCCAATAAATATGAGTAAATTAGTTAAAGAAATTAGGTATTTAACAAAAATTTTAGGTAAAGAAGAAAAAAAACCTACAACTAGAGAAATTGAAAATAAAATTAATTTTAGAAGGTCAGCAATTTATAAGAAAGATCTAGATATAAATGATAAATTAAATAAATCTGACATTGTATACGTAAGACCTGGAAATTTTTTGAGTGAAAAACAAATAAGAAATTTAATTAATAAAAAAATTAAAAGAGTCACTCAAAAGGGTGATTTTATAAAGAAAAAAGATTTTGTTTAATTGCAATAAATATCGTAGATAAGCTAATAATTTAACAATTAAATCTATGATAATTCCATCAATAATTGGCCTTGGTTATGTAGGGTTACCAATTTTTTTAAAACTCCAAAAAAAATTTCATACAATTGGGTATGATATAGATGTTAAAAGAATAAAAAAACTTAAGTATAATAAAGATGTTAATTTAAGTTCATCCAAGAAAGAGCTTAAATTAGAAAATAAATCATATTTTACACATGATGAAAAAAATTTAATTAAATCTAATTTCTTTATCATCACGGTACCAACTTCGATTGATAAATCCAAAAAGCCAGTATTAAATTATATTGTCAAGGCTTTTAAAACAGTTTCGAAATGCTTAAAGAAAGGTGATATTGTTTTTGTAGAATCAACCATTTATCCAGGATTAACAAAAAAATTATCAAAATTGTACTTAGAAAAAAAATTTAAATTAAATAAAGATTTTTTTCTTGGGTATAGTCCAGAAAGAATAAACCCTGGAGATAAATTTAATAATTTGACTAATATTAATAAGATAGTTGCTTTCGAAACTAATAATAATTTAGTAAAAAAAAAGATTTTTAAAGTTTATAAAAATATTTCAAAAAAAATTATATTTTCAAAAAAAATTGAAAATGCTGAAATGTCTAAACTAGTTGAGAATATTCAAAGGGATATAAATATTGCTTATATAAATCAAATTTTACTTTACTCAGAGAAGTTAAAAATGGATTTCAAAGAAATTTTTAATTTATCAAAAACTAAATGGAATTTTATAAACATAAATCCAGGATTAGTTGGAGGTGATTGTTTGCCAGTTAACTCGTATTATTTATCTTATATCTTAAAAAAAAATAATTTAAATCCAAGCTTTTTAATTAACGCTAGAAAAATTAATGATGGAATGATTAATCACGTATCACAAAAAATAAAATTAAAATTAAAAAATAAAAAATCTAAAATTTTATTATGTGGCATGTCTTATAAGGCTAACGTGCCAGATATAAGAAATTCATTATCAATTAAGCTGTTCAAAACTTTAAAAAAAAGTAATTTTAACGTCACCGCTTATGATCCAATAATAGACGAAATTAATTCAAAAAATAATAAAATTGAGCAAAATATAAATAATTTTAACAAATTTGATTTAATAGTAATTATGGTTAAACATAGAAAAATAATGTTAAATATTAAAAAAAAATTAAAGAATAAGAGAAAAATTTTCGACGTATTTAATTTTTAAATAACATGAAAACAGAGAATAAATCTCACGAATTCTGGGATCATCATCAAAAAAAAACGTATGATGCTTATACAGAAAATTATATTTATCCAAATAGATACGTTTTTGTTCTTACAAATCTATGTAATTTAAGATGTGAATTCTGTTTTCAAGCAAGACAAAAAAGGAAAGATGCTCTAAATACATCCGATTGGTTAGACTTAATTGATCAAATACCAGAGAATTCCAGAATTACGCTCACTGGAGGTGAACCTTTTGTTTTTAAAGGTTTTCAAGAAGTTTATCAAAAAGTTGTTGAGAAACACTTTTGCAACATTATCTCTAACGGTACACTTTTCAAAAAAGAAAATATTGAATTTGTTATAGCATCAGAAAGGCTTAAAGTTTTATCAGTTTCCATTGATGAGATTTTTAGTAAAAATAGAGGTGTAAGCGATTTGCAATGGAATAGAATGATTGATGGAATTAATCATTTCCATACTTTGAAAAAGAAAAGAAAAACTAATGTTGCCCTAGATGTTAAAGCTGTAATCATGGATGAAAATGCTTCTGATTTATATAAATTAAACCGATTTGCATTTGAGGAATTAAGAGCAGATACCGTTTCTTATTCATTTTTAAAAGGAAGTTCTATTCAACATTCTGACTTTGAAGTTCCATACGATAAGATTTATCATGAATATAAGGCTTATGAATATAAAAAATTTGATATTATTTTATCAGAATTAAAAAGAATAAGACAGTACAACAAAATAAACAAAAAGTACTCTTTCTTACATCCAAATATTTTTAACATTAATGATGGAGATCAAGAAATTTCAATTAAATACATAAACAATAAAAATCATGATAAAAAATTCTTTAAACCATGTATGTCTCCTTGGGGAAGTATACATATTAATGTGGATGGAAATATTTTTCCGTGTATGTCAATATCTTTGGGAAATATAAAGGATTATAGTTTAAAGGAAATTTTACAGGGTGAGATATTCAAAAAATTTAAAGAACATATTAAAAAAGAAGGAACAGTTTCAGCATGTAATAGATGTGGTTACCTCAAACCAAATAATGAAATTTAAATTAAAATAAGTGAAATACAAAGTAATTGTAACCGGTGCAAAAGGTTTACTTGGTTCAAATTTAATAAATAATTATAAAAATAAATATAACTTTTATAAATTAAACAATAATACAAAAAATTTAAAAAAAAAAAAAATCTTTAAAAATCAGTATTTTGATGTTGTCCACTTTGCATCAATACATAAATTTCCATATTTTAATTTAGAAAGTTTAAATAATTATAAAAAAAATATTATGATGTTTGAGGATATATTCAAATACTTTGAGGGCAATATAAATAATTTTTTTTTTACATCTACGATTGACTGTGGAAAAAATAAATATCCAAAATACAAAAAAAAATACATAATTAGCAAGATAGAAATAGAAAAAAAATTAAAAGTTCTATTTACTAAAAAAAAAATTCAAAATGTTTACATATTGAGATTGCCAGCTATAATTGAGAGTGAAACAAACTTCTTTTTAAAAATTTTTTTGAAAAAATTCATTAATAATGAGGAAATATATTTAGATAAAATTCCTTATAAATTTAACTCTATCACAACAAAAAATGATATTTGTAAGTTCATTGGAAAAAAAATTAAAAAGAAAAGTAAAAAAAGAAGATTTTTAATTATTAATTTTCCAAGTAGAGATCCAATAAATTTTTTAAATTTTTTTGAAAATTTAAAAAGAAAAACATATTCAAATTCTATGATAAAATTTAAAAATATTGATTATTCAAGTTCAATAAAGTACAAAAAGATACAGAAATTAAATTTTAAGCTTACTTCAGTTAAAGAGATTATTACAAATTATATAAAAAATTATAATGGAAATAGAAAAAAATTTAATAAAAAAATTATCAATAATTAGATCTAAAAAAAAAACCATAGGTCTTTGCCATGGCGTTTTTGATGTAATACATCCAGGTCATATAAATCACTTTATTCAGGCACGAAAGTTTGTTGATTTCTTGGTTGTAAGTGTGACTGAAGACAGGTTTGTTAATAAAGGACCAGGAAGACCAGTTTTTGATATTTCAAAAAGAATTTCATTTTTAAAACAAATTAAAATTATTGATATGGTAATAAGTAGCCCTAATTTTACTGGTGTCGATATAATTAATTTAGTTAAACCAAAATATTATTTTAAGGGACTTGAATATAAGACCAACAATAAAAAAAAAGATAAAAATTTATATCTTGAAATTAAAGAAATTAATAAATTTAAAGGACAAATAATTTATACTGATGGATTTTCATCTAGCTCTAGTAAAATGATTAACAGTTTATCCATTAACCAATCAAATGAGAAAAATAAATTTATAAAAAGTATGAAAAAAAAATATAGTCTTAAAGAAATCTTTATTTACTTAGATAAATTATATAAATGTGATCCTGCAATTGTTGGTGAAATAATAATAGATAAATACTCTGTTTGTGAGGCAATTGGTAAATCTGGAAAAGAGCCAGTTATGGTTATCAAAGAGGGAACTGATTATAAAATTTTAGGTGGATCAGGTGCCTTAGCAAATAATTTAAGTAATTTTTGTAAAAATGTTTCACTTTTTACATATCTTGGTGAAAAAAATAATGAATTAAATTTTATAAAAAATAATTTAAAAAAAAACATTAACTTTTTTAGTATCAAAAAAAAAAAATCAAATACAATTATAAAAAAAAGATATATTGAAATTGTAAATAATACAAAAATTTTAGGAGTTTATAATTACAATGATAACTTTATAGATGAGTTTGAATATAAACAATTTACAAAAATATTAGAAAAAAATAAAGTTAAGAATAAGTTGGTAATCGTTTCAGATTTTGGTCATGGATTAATTACAGAAAAACTTTCAAAATATATTACTAAAAAATCTAAGTATCTAGCTGTAAATTGTCAGCTAAATGCATCTAATGTAAGTCATCATAGTTTAAAAAAATATAAGAAAACAGATTTTATTTTAATAAATGAAAGTGAATTAAGACATGAGTTGAGAGATAAAGAAAATAATTTAGATCAATTAGTTAAAAAGTTATTAAAAATCATTAAAACAAAAAAATTAATTATTACTAAAGGTAAAGAAGGTGCATATTTGTATGACATCGTTAAAAAAGAAAAATTTCATTGCCCTGCTTTTGCAAATTCAATTGTAGATAAAGTGGGAGCAGGTGATGCTATGTTTGGTATTTCAGCTACCTGTCTTTATGCAAAAATACCAAATGATCTATCACTATTTTTTGGATCTTTGATAGCCGCAAATAATGTTGAAGATTATGGAAGTAAGTTTATACCAGAAGTAAATCAATTAAAAAAAATTATAAAACATATACTTGGTTAAAATGAAAATCTGTATTTTAGGTGGCTGTGGATACATAGGATCAGTGCTAACTGAAAAATTAGCGGCAAAAAATAAAGTTAAAGTTATAGATATTCAGTGGTTTGGTAATAATTTAAAAAAAAATAAAAATCTTAAAATTGTAAAAAAAGATATAAGAAATTTAGAACTTAAAGATTTAGAGGGTTATGAAGTATTAATTCATTTAGCAAATATTGCAAATGACCCTACTGTTGAACTTAAACCAACTTTATCGTGGGAAGTAAATGTACTGGCAACAATGCATATCGCTGAATTAGCAGTTAAGGCAAAAATAAAAAAAATTATTTTTTCAAGTTCAGGTAGTGTTTATGGAATTAAAAAAGAAAAAAATGTTACAGAAAATTTATCATTAAAACCAATATCTGTTTATAATAAAACTAAAATGATTGCTGAAAGAGTTTTGTTAAGTTATTCAAATAAATTAAAAATTTATTGTATTAGGCCTGCTACAGTTTGTGGATATTCTCCTAAGATGAGATTTGATATCTCTGTTAATATGTTGACTCTTCAAGCATTAAAAAAAAAAACAATCAATGTTTTTGGTGGTAGTCAAATAAGACCCAATATTCATATAAAAGATCTAACAAATATATTCGATAATATAATCTTTAGAAATATTAAACCAGGTGTCTATAATGCAGGATTTGATAATACAAAAATTATTGATCTTGCAAAAAAAATAAGAAAAAAAATTCCTTGTAAAATTAATATTACAAAGTCAAATGATCCTAGGTCTTACAGACAGAATTCTGACAAAATAATAAAAACTGGATTTATTAAAAAATATCAAATAGAGGATGCTATTAACGAAATTCAAGAAAAATTTAAAAGTAAAGTAATTAAAGATAATATTAATTTTTATAATTTAAAAAAAATGAAAAAACTAAAAATTAAATAACTATGGAAATTAATTTATTAAAAAATTATCCAAAAACAAAAAGAGACTTAAAAAAAAGATCATTTAAGACAAAAGAGCATCAAGAAATTGCAAGACAATTTGATAAAGAATTTTTTGATGGAAGTAGAGATACAGGATACGGTGGTTTTAAGTATGATAAAAGATTTTGGGATTTAGTTGTTCAAGATTTTATAAAATTTTATGACCTAAACGAAAATTCTTCCATATTAGATATAGGATGTGGAAAAGGATTTATGCTTTATGATTTTTCTAGATATCTTCCACATGCAAAACTTAAAGGTTTAGATATTTCAAAATATGCGATTAAAAATTCATTAAATGAGATAAAAGACTCACTGATTGAAGGGGATTGCAAAAGTTTGCCATTCAAAGATGATGAATTTGATTTAGTAATATCAATTAATACAATTCATAATCATGATCTTGAGGATTGCGCTAAATCAATCAATGAAATTGAAAGAGTTTCAAAAAAAAATAGTTTTATAGTTGTAGACGCATATAATTCAGAGGAGGAAAGAGAAAGCCTTTTTTCTTGGAACCTCACTGCAAAAACTATTTTACATACTGCTGAATGGAAAAAATTGTTTGAGAGAAATAATTATTCTGGAGATTATTATTGGTTTTGTCCATAATTATGAATTTATCTCTAAAATTATATTACAAAACTTTAAGAATTAGGCTTATTGAAAGAAGAATTGTTCAAGAGTACAAAAATCAAAATATGAGATGCCCAATACATCTTTCTATCGGTCAAGAGGCTATATCATCACCTTTAAGTCTAGTTTTTAAAAAAAATGATTATGTTGTTAGTAATCACAGATCGCACGCTCATTATTTAGGAAAGGGTGGAAATTTAAAAAAATTTATATCTGAAATTTATGGAAAAGAAAGTGGATGTTCTGGAGGCAGAGGAGGATCGATGCATTTAAATGACAAGGATTCAGGATTTATCGCAAGTACTCCAATTGTAGGAAATAGTATTCCAATTGGAGTTGGACTAGCCCTATCAAAAAAAATTAAAAAAGAAAAAGGTGTTGTAATTATTTTCCTTGGTGATGGGGCAATAGAGGAAGGTGTCTTTTATGAATCAATAAATTTCGCTATACTAAAGAATTTAAAAATACTTTTTGTTTGTGAAAACAATCTCTATTCAGTCTATTCTAAATTTGAAATTAGACAGCCAAAATTGAGAAAAATTCATAAAATGGTATCAGGGTTTAATATAAGGTCTTATTGTTTAGATGGAAATAATTTTCAAACAAATTATAAATTTTATAAAAAAGCTTTAGATTATATAAATAAAAATAGTAAACCATTATTTGTAGAATTTTTTACTTATAGATTTATAGAACATTGTGGACCAAATAATGATGATAATCTTAATTATAGAAAAAAAAGTGAATTAGTTTATTGGAAAAAAAAGGATCCAATAGAATTATTTGAAAAAAGAAATAATAAGTTAATTCAAGAAAAAAAACAAAAATTTATAAATAAAATAGAAAAAGAAATTGATTACGCATTTGATTATGCAAAAAATAGTAAATTCTCATCTCAAGAAAGTGCTTATACAAAACTTTATGCAAAAAGATAAATTATTTAGTGAGGCCATCAATGAAGCCTTGTTTGAATGCCTTAAAGAAGACAATAAAACCATCTGTTTTGGTTTGGGAATTGGTGATCCAAAAGAGATTTTTGGAACTACAAAAAATCTTGTAAAGAACTTTGGTTCAAAAAGAGTATTTGATACACCAACTTCAGAAAATGCTCTTACCGGGATAGCAGTGGGAGCTGCAATAAATGGAAGCAAAGTAATAATGACTCATCAAAGGTTGGATTTTGCTTTGCTCAGCTTAGATCAAATAATAAATAACGCAGCTAAATGGCATTATATATTTAACGGCAAATATAAGGTGCCAATTACAATTAGATTAATTATTGGAAGAGGCTGGGGTCAAGGCCCAACTCATTCCCAAGCATTGCATGGTTTATTTTCACATATACCTGGTTTAAAAGTCATGACACCTTTTTTTTCAAGTGATGCAAAAAATTTACTTATTCAAGCTATTAGAGACCCCAATCCTGTTATTTTTATAGAGCATAGATGGTTACATGGTCAAAAAGGAAAAATTAAAAAAGAGAAGATTCAACCAATAGCAAGAATTAAAAAAGGTTCTGACATTACAATTGTATCAAGTTCAATTATGACAAAGGAAGCGATAGAGGCATCAGTCATATTAACTCGAAATAATATTTCAGCAGAGATATTAAATATAAATATTATGAAACCTTTAAATGAAAAAATAATCATCAATTCAGTTAAAAAAACTGGAAGACTTTTAGTTCTTGATTTTGGACCTTCTTTTTTATCTATAGCTAGTGAAATAATATCTATAGTATCTATTAACGCTTATAAATATCTGAAAACAGCTCCACAAAAAATAGCAATGCCTGATTTTCCAATTCCAACAAGCTACGGTCTTACAAAAAATTTCTATCCAGATCAAAAGAAAATTATAAATATTTGTGAAAAATTATTTAATACTAAATTTAAGAAAAAAAATTTTACTAAACTTCATAATCATGATGTTCCAGATGAAAAATTTAAGGGACCATTTTAATGAATAGAAAAATTTTAATTTTAGGAGTATCAAGTTTCTCAGGGGCCACAACAGCAAAATATTTATTGGATAAAAA
>MDTG01396604.1_pt1 | contig 14754 bp, 16 predicted proteins | sample 811421 | NCBI WGS metagenome assembly MDTG01 (sample SAMN05326645, study PRJNA326480) | marine metagenome | isolation source: seawater | place: Pacific Ocean: South East | collected 2011
AATTTACAAAGTTTGAGAGGCGTTTCTAGTATTGATAATGCTTATAATTTTTTTGAAAACTATTACTCATCAAAAAACTTATCAAATAGTATTAGACCAATAAAATTAAATGCTGGCAGCACATTTGATTTGAATATTAAAGAATATGACAAGGATTATCAAAAAATAAATTACGAAGAATATCAGTCATATATTGATTTAGAGTTAAGTAATAGATTGCTTACTTATGAAAAAGACAAAATTCCAAGTTTTGATGAAATTTATGAATTATCAAAAAAAGCACATCAGAAATTTTTAGATAAAATGTTAATTAATAATGTAAGTTTAAAGTCAGATATTTTTGTTAAAGTTAATGGAAAAAGTTTAATGTTAGGTAAGGATAAAAATTTATTAGTAATTAATTCAGATGAAATTAACCAAAAATCAAAACAATATGTTAGGTATGAAACTGATATCAGACTATTAAAAAGATTATTAATGGGACCAAGATATGCTCATTGGAACAACGCTGAAATAGGTTCGCATTTAAAATTTTTCAGAAAACCTAATACTTTTGAAAGAAATGTTTATGGTTCAATGGTTTATTTTCATTGTTAAACTTTATTTGAAATTTTTTTTCATATTTTTATCATCAATAACTCTTAAGATAATAATTTATAATTAAAGTAATTACTTCAAAAATTGGTTTTGAAACCTCGTAGAAAATTCATAGTAAACTTTGTTGGGATATTTTTATTTAAAATAATTGGTATTAATAGATTATATTTGGAAAAAGGGGGCGTTCTGTTGCCGGGTGCCCCAAAGCCCCTAAGAAATTATCCTTTAAACAAATCTAATGCTTTACCAAGGAGTTTGACGGACTCTCCATGATTACCATTTTCATGTGCTTTTACGCCAGCATCTCTTAACTCTTGAGCCTCTGCAATTTTTGCATCTAAGCTTTTCGCTTGCATTGGGCAAGAGCCTGCAAATACAGAAGTTGAAAACAATACAAAAGATAATAAAATTATTAATTTTTTCATTATTTTTCCTTTCATTAATTAGATATGGTATTTTTAATCTATTTTTTAAGCTGCAGAGTGTCACACTCTTTAAGGTATAAAACATTACATATAAATTATATATAAGAAGTAATGTTTATAGCAATGAATAGATTTAAAATTATTCTTGGAAAAGAACAAGAGTTTGAGAATGTCTGGAAAAATAGAGACACTCATCTTAAGGGAGTTCCAGGATTTAAAGAATTTAATTTAATTAAAGGGGGTACAAACAAGGAGTTTTCATTGTATGCTTCTCACAGTATTTGGAATTCAAAGGAAGACTTTTTAAATTGGACTAAATCTGAAGCTTTTAGATTAGCTCACAAAAATGCAGGAAAACACGGAGATCTTTACATAGGTTCTCCAAATTTTGAAGGGTTTGAAGTAGTTATTTAATGATTGAACAAAGTATTTATATATTAACATGTATGATTTTAGGATTTATGGTTTTTTTTTCATTTGTTGTAGCCCCATCAACATTTAAATTATTAAATGAGAAAAATTCAAGAATATTTATAAGAGGAATATTTCCGTTATACTATTTGTTAAACCTTACAATTAGTTTAATTGTAGTATTTCTAATTTCATACTTAGGCGACTTTTCTCTAGATTTCTATTTAATGCTATTAATTTGTTCGCTTTTTTTGGTTTCAAATTTTATTTTAATGCCGTTGATAAATAAATTTAAAGACTCAGGTAAAGAAAAAAAATTTAAAATATCACATTTTATTTCTGTGGCTATAAATTTTGTTCAAATGATTTTTTTAGTGTTAATTATAACCTAGATAATTATTAATAAGTTGAGCAGAAGAAAAATTTACAGAATTATTTAGTTTACAGTTTTTTTGTTTTTTGTGGTAGATTGCATAAGATGGATAATAAATTAGCAAATAATACAATTTTTGCATTTATATTAATACTTTTGATAGTTGGTTTATATTCATCAATAATTACAGGATTTTCTTGGGATGAATATTTTCACCACATAAACGGGAATGTAAGGTTTAGATATTATGCAACGTTTGGTGAAGTTAACCAATTAGATTTTAGAAATATAAAGTTTTATCCAGGATTATATGATACTCTGTCATATTCTATTTCTCATATAATTTTTCTATTAAACAAGAATTTTTTTATAAATTACTTAGCTGAGATCATGCATACAATAAATTTTTTGTTTTCAACTTTAAGTATTTTAGGTTTATATTTATTGTCAAAAAAAATCTTCAATAAAAGAATTGCATTACTTGCAAGCATGCTAACATTATTAAATCCATTCTTTTTTGGTCATATGGGTATAAATTCAAAAGATGTAATTATATTCTTTTCCCTTATTTGGTTTTGTTATTTTTTTTATAAATATTTAACCGAAGAAGAAAAAGTTATTAAAAATTTAATATATTCTTCATTTTTTTTAGGATTTGGGTGTGGCGTTAGACTAAGCTTTCCCGTAGTTATTATTCCTGTTATTATTCCTGGTATAATTTATTTAATCATAAAATATAGATATAATTATTGGACATTATTTAAAAGGATAGTTTCACATTCATTAATAGCAATTATCGTAACCACTTTTTTAGTATTATTGTGCTGGCCCCACATGTTAATTGAAATTCAAAAAGGTAACTTTGTAATATTTTTTTCTGAAATAGTAAAAAATACTCTTTCGTGGATTGATGGACCTAAAATTGGATTAATTAATGGTGAGTTTTATGAAGTTTTTAATACCCCAAAAACTTATTTTATCAGTATTTTAAAGCACAGAATGCCATTTTACTCAACTTTTTTGGTTATAATTTCAATAATGATATTTTTTAAAAAAGATTTACTCATTAAACAAAGAATTAATTACTTTAACATAAAATTTATTGTCTTATTGTTTATATGTTTCTTTCCTATTTTTTTGTTCATCTTAATGGATGTTAATATTTACGACAATGTGAGATTATTCATATTTATAATACCATTTTTTTGCTTAATTTCTGCTTTTGCTCTAGATTTTCTTTTATCTAATTTTAATAGTACTTGGTCTTCTAAGATAGGTTTGATTTTAACAGTGACTTTATTTTCTCTCTCATTTTATAGATTTATATATCTTACGCCTTATCAATATTCATATGTAAATTTTTCGTACCCAAAATATCAGGATAGCTTAGGTAAATTTGAATTAGATTACTGGGGCGCATCATATAAAGAATTAGTTAAAGAGATAAAGAATAATCATACACAAGAAGAAATTTCTAAATTTAAAATCGCTGATTGCGGCGGTGGTGACTTCACTTTAATTTATTATATGAATAAATATTTGGGATTAAATCAAACCTACAGTGATGCACGATTAGATGAAGCAACACACATTGTTATGAATAATAGAGCTTTTCTTGATGTTTTTGAAAATAACTATGTTAAAAATTTAGTAAATCAAAAAGACGGCTCAATGTTAGTTTCTGACATGGTAAAAGTAGTAAGAGCACCTGGCGTTAAACAAATGTGTTATGATTATAATTTATTTTCTGGTGAGGAAACTGCAAAAGTCACTAGAGGAAAACTACCTTTGACAGTGTTTAGAAAAATAGATAAATAAAAATCTTCATTTTTTTTTTCTTTTAAAACTACCCTTACCTTTCTTGGACTTAATTATTCTAGGTCTGTATTTTATTGAGAACAGATCTTTAGCAATCAAATTTTTCTTTCTCATTTTATTAAATATCCATCTTTTTTACTTACTATAAATCCCTCGTCATCAAATTTTTTTTTAATTTTTTTTCGTAATCTATAAATGTGCGTTTCAACAGTATGAGTTTCTAGGTCATAACCATATTTCCAAACTTCTTTTTGAAGAGTTTCAATATTTATTGGTTTCTTCATTTTATGTAAATGTAAAATAGCTTCTGTTTCTCTCTCCGTTAATTTTAAAATTTTTTTATTTTTTTTTAAATTCCTTGCATTCAAGTCAAGACAATAGTCTTTAATAATCATGTTTGACTGATAATCGTAAGTCTGCTGAATCAACTTGGTGTTAATTGTGTCTAATAAACTAAAAATTTTTACTGGTAATTTAGGAAGGATACAAATTCTATTGTCATCCACTTTTTCTTTAACAAATTTAAGATCATTATTTTTGATTAAAATTACTGAGTTCAATAAATCGTCTTTCACATTGTTTATTTCACTCAAAAAATCACTAATTTTTGGACAATTTATAATTTCAAAGTTTATATTCTGCTTTATTTCATAAATAATTTTATCTAACTCTGATATATTTAAAATATACAATTTTTGATACATAAAACTGCATGATAATTAAATTAAAAAATAAAGATAGATTAATTTTTGATGAATTTAGTTTCAAATGTTGTGTTGGTCGAAATAGTTTAAAAGTGCGAAAATTTGAAGGTGATAAAAGTACTCCTAAGGGCTTATTTTCATTTGGTAAAGTTTACTACAGAGCTGACAGGGTTAGTGCACCCTTAACAAATCTTAAAATAAAAAAAATAAAAAAAAAGATGGGATGGTGTAATGACCCATTAAACGAGAATTATAATAAAGAAATTATGTTAAGTAGAAAAAACAAAGGGGAAAAATTATTTAGGTCAGATAATTCCTATGATATAATATTGGTAATAAATTATAATACAAAAAACGTGATACCTTATAAAGGAAGTGCCATTTTTGTTCACCTTACAAAATCTTACAGCCCTACAATGGGTTGTATTGCTCTTAAAAAAAACGATTTATTAGTTTTATTAAAACTTATAAATACTAAGACCAAAATAAAAATTTCTTAGTTTCTCTTTCCAAAAATTTTTGAACCAATTCTGATAAATGTTGATCCATAATTAATTGCTTCCAAGTAGTCGTCAGACATGCCCATACTTATTTCTTTTAAATTAAGTTTTTGTGATATCTTTTGCATTTCTTCAAAAAACGGCTTTGAATTTTTATCAAAAGGTGGGATGCACATTAGTCCTATTACATCTAACTTATATTCATTAATGCACTTTTTATAAAACCCACTAACATTTTTAATATCAATGCCTCCTTTTTGTGGTTCATTTGCAATATTTACCTGAATGAAAATTTTTGGTTTAAAATTTTTTTTTTCTTGTTCTTGTGAAATCTTGTTTGCAAGTTTATCACTATCTAAAGAATGGATATAATCAAATAATGGGAGTACAAATTTAACTTTATTGGTTTGTAGCTTACCAATTAAATGCAATTTTATGTTTGGAAAATCTTGTTTAATTGAAGACCACTTTTCTAAAGCCTCTTGAACTTTATTCTCACCAAAATGAATATGGTTTTCATTAATTATTGGTAAAATATAGCTTATTGGAAAAGTTTTTGTTACAGCAACTAATTTAACTTTATTGTTGTTAATAATTTCTTCATTTATTAAACTGTAATTCTTAATTACGTTTTCCATATGTATAGAGCTATTTACTATTTTATAGATAAATTTGAAAAAAAAGAAATTGAAAAATTGAATAAAAATGTAGAAATAATTTTCAGAAATTACAGTAAACAAGTTAAAGCAGGAGAGATGAAAAAGCTTGTAAAGCTATGTAGAAAACAGCATAGGAAAGTTTATATTTCCAATGATTTAAAAACAGCTATTTCTTGTAACTTTAATGGAGTGTATTTACCTTCTTTTAATAAAATTCTCAAATATAAAAATATATCAAAGCAAAATCTTGAGATTATTGGATCAGCTCACAATATAAAAGATATAAGAGTTAAACAGATGCAAGGATGTAACAAAATATTTTTAGCTCCTCTTTTTAAAACAAGTAAAAACAATAACTTTTTAGATGTAATAAAGTTTAATATTATTAAATTAGGTTTTAAGTTAAGATTTATTAGCCTTGGCGGGATAGATAGTAAAAATTTGAAAAGGGAAAAACTATGTAAGTCGTTTGGTCTAGCATCTATATCTTGGATAAAAAAAAACGGCCCAAGTGTAAATACTGGGCCGTTTTTAGAAATTAAATAAAAACTAAATTAGAACGCAAGTCCTAATGCAATTTCTGTAATCTTTCTGTCTGAAGCTCCTTCAACGAAGAACGGATTTTTCATTTCCATTTGGTATACTTTAACTGACATACCACCCATTGAATATGCTAACTGTAACGCATCTGTTTTTTGGTCAACATCTGCAATTTCAGTTCCAGACGAAACGTTAGACTGTGCATCATAAGTCTCTGTGGACTCTGTGTATGATACAGATAAGCTTTCGTTTACGTTGAATGCAATACCAATTTGCTCACCTTCAAAGAAACCAGCTGTTGCTGCATTCCTTAAAGTTTTTGCAGTAGTTGTTGCACCACCATTTGCTGTACCTGATTGTTGCAAACCAGAATCTAGATATGTTTCTGAGTAACCAACTGATACTGGACCAAATGAATATTTAGCATACCAAGCACCGTTAAACTCATCTCTTACTGCATCTTGACCAGTAGCAACTGCAGTAATGTTTTCTCTTTCTGCTCCATATGCACCGATTTTTAAGCCTTCGTAAGTTAATGTAATACCTGCTTCAGTTCCTGCACCATAACTTGCAGAAAAACCACCAGTACCACCATCACCTACAGCTGAATCCACTGCACTTGGTGAGTAACCAAGATCAATTGATATACCTACTCCACCGAATTCTAATGCTGGAGATGTGTAATTGATGTGGTTGTTATCCATAAAGTCACCAACTTTGTTTGCTGATACCAATGCTGATATATCAGAAATTTGTTCGTAAGCTTGTGGAACTTCCTCATCATATTTACCAGATACACCACCTGAACTATGACCCATTAAAAATGAACCAAATGAAGGCGTTGTGATTGTTATGAAACCAGATGTTAATCCAGCTTGTGAGTCTAAAGTAGCAGTTCCAACTGTGAACGTTGTACCATTATCTAATTCACCGCTTCCAGTAAATGCAACGTCTTTGTCTGTACCGATACCTTTTGCTTCGTTACCAGCTTGCGTAGTTTTAACTTTTCCCATTTTGTAAGTAGCATTTGCACCACCTGTAACAGTTAACTCACCTGCGTGAGCTGAAAAAGCAACTAATGAACCTGCAAGAGCTGTTAAACCAGCTTTTTTAAGATTATTCATAAAGTACTCCTTTATTGTTATTATTCATATGAATGATGCTTTTTTAGCAAAAAAAGGCCTTTTATCAGCAAATAAACAATAAATTATCTTATTTTTCTTAATGGTGTGATATAAAAGTCACAATTATATCGTTGGATTCTGGACATTTTTCATATATTTCATAACAATCACGTCACTAAAATTCAAATGTTTAAAAATAAACTCATAATCTTGTTTCTTTGTTTTTTCCTAATTATTTTGAATTCCTGCGGCCTCTATAAACGTGCAGATGTTAAAGACACTCCGATAAATGTTGAGGAACGTACAAGAAAGAATGTACAGGAAGGAAGAGGTGTTAGGTTTGGTAAAGGAGCAACAAGAGGTGGCGATTTTGATTTTGCTTCTTCAAATAATCTTTGGAGAGCATCCGTAGAAATTTTAGATTTTGTTCCTTTAACAAATGCAAGTTACTCAGGTGGCATTATAATCACTGATTGGTTTTCAACAGAGAAAGAAGAAGGCGATAATTCAAAAGAGTTAAAAATTACAGTAAGATTTTTGTCAAACGAAATAAGAGCAGATGCTGTAAATGTTGTAATTTTTGAAAAGATTTGTGTAATGAGTAAATGTAAAACATCTAAAGTTAAATCAAGATTGGAACAAGAAATTAAATTAGCAATTTTAAAAAAGGCTACATTACTAGAAAAAGATGCCGGAAGAAGATATAAAGAGACCAAAGGAAAAAATAAGACAGGTGGAAAAAAGGATAAGTAAATTTGTAATTTTGATATAAAAGATTGTGGAAAGATATAATTTTAAAGTTACAGAGAAAAAATGGCGGAGTTTTTGGCAAAAAAATAAAGTATTCAAAACTTCTTTAGACAAAAAGAAAAAAAAATATTATTGCCTGGAAATGTTTCCATACCCATCAGGCAAAATTCACATGGGTCATGTCAGAAATTATACAATAGGAGATGTTTTAGCAAGATATAAAACACTTCAGGATTTTAATGTACTTCATCCAATGGGATGGGACTCATTTGGAATGCCTGCAGAAAATGCAGCAAGACAAAATAATTTAGACCCAAAAAGCTGGACAGAACAAAATATTTTGGTAATGAAAAATCAACTTAGAAAACTAGGTTTATCTATTGATTGGGATAGAGAGATTTCCACATGTTCTACGGATTATTATAAACATCAACAGCTTTTTTTCCTTGAACTTTATAAAAAAGGATTAATTTATAAAAAAGAAAATTATGTGAACTGGGACCCTGTCGATCAAACTGTCCTTGCTAATGAGCAAGTAATTGAGGGCAAAGGCTGGAGATCAGGTGCTACTGTTGAAAGGAAAAAATTAAGTCAATGGTTTTTTAAAATTACACATTTTTCGGAAGAATTGCTAAAGGGTTTAGATGATTTAAGCAAATGGCCAAATAAAGTAAAAACAATGCAAAAAAATTGGATAGGTAAATCTTTTGGATGTGAAATAAGTTTCAAGGTAGAGGGCAAGCTACCCATAAATGAAATTAAATGCTTTACGACACGACCTGATACACTTTTTGGATTTTCATTCTTGGCATTATCTGTAGATCACCCTCTAAGTAGATTTTATGAAAATAACAATGAATTCAAAAAATTCAAAAATTTATGTTCAAAAACCGGGACAACAGAAGAATCCATAGCCCAGGCAGAAAAAATTGGGTTCAAAACTGAATTGTTGGCTTTAAATCCCTTAGATAACAGAACGAAAGTTCCTGTGTACTTCGCAAATTTTGTTTTAATGGATTATGGTTTTGGGGCAGTTTTTGGATGCCCAGCTCATGATCAAAGAGATTTTGAATTTGCAAAAAAATACAATCTTCCAATTAAAACAGTTGTAAAACCATTAAATGAAAATGATAATTTTCAGGTGAAAGATCAAGCTTATATAGGAGATGGTTTAATTATAAATTCTGATTTCTTAAATGGTTTAAAAACACCTGGTGAGGCAATAAATAGTGCTATTGACACAATTGAGGAAAAAAAACTCGGCAACAAAAAAGTTAATTTTCGACTTAAAGATTGGGGAATATCAAGACAAAGATATTGGGGATGCCCAATACCTATAGCTTACGATAATGAAGGTAATATAGTAACAGTACCGGAAAACCAATTACCTATAAAGCTACCTGAAAATATAAATTTAAATACTAAGGGTAATCCACTTGATTATCAAAAGAAGTGGAGGAATATTGAAATAGAAGGTAAAAATTGCATCCTAGAAACAGATACACTTGATACATTTGTTGATTCTTCTTGGTATTATTTAAGGTTCTGTTCTCCAAAAATGAAAGAATACGGTTACAATTTAGATGATATAAAATATTGGATGCCCGTTGATCAATACATAGGTGGTATTGAACATGCTATTCTACATTTGCTATATTCAAGATTTTTCATGCTAGCACTATCATATGAAAACAAAGACTTTATAGATAAAGAACCATTTGAGGGTTTATTTACTCAAGGTATGGTGTGTCATGAAACTTACAAAGATAAAAAAAATAATTGGTTAAGTCCCGAGGAGGTTTTTTCTGAGGACGGGAAAAATTTTTATAAACTAAAAGATAAATCAGAAAAAGTTATTGTGGGAAACTCAGAATCAATGTCAAAATCAAAAAGAAACACAATTGATCCTGAAAAAATTATAGAAAACTATGGTGCAGATGCTGTTCGACTTTTTATTTTATCAGATAGCCCACCAGAAAAAGATATTCAATGGTCGGAACAAGGAATGGTTGCTTCTTATAAATTTATTCAAAAGTTTTGGTTACTCCATAAAAAAATTATTGATAAAATTAAATCAAGTAAAGAAACTGAAGAAAATGAAAATTTAAATATTTTTACAAACAAATTAATCGAAAAAGTTACATATAATCTTGAAAAGTTTAACTATAATGTAATTATTGCAAATATTTACGAAGCCTATAATTTTTTAGTAAAAGAAATTGGAAAAGATTATTCAGCTAAAAATTTAAAAGATAATTATTCAAAAATACTAATCCTAATGATGCCGATTATTCCACACATTATATCAGAAGCTATGCAAGAGTTAGATGATAAATTAAATTTTAAGTGGCCTATGTCTGATCCAAAATTTTTAGAAGAAAAATTTGTAAACATAGTAATTCAAATTAACGGGAAAAAGAAATCACTAATAAAACTTGAAAAAAACATTGAGGAACATGAGGTTATTAAAAGAGTAAAGGAAGATCAGAAAATTTCAAGTATTTTAAATAATAAAAACTTATTAAAACATATTATTGTTAAAAATAAACTGGTAAACTTAATTGTGAAATGAAAAACTATATTTTTTTTCTCATCTGTCTTTTATTTCTTAATAATTGTGGATTTACTCCAATCTACTCAAACAAAAATAGTAGTTTTAAAATTATAGATATTGAGAAAAATATAAATAATAGTCTTACGAATTACGTTGAAAATAATGTTTTAAATTTTTCTAGTAATGAAGCTCCAAAAAGTTTTAAAATGTTAATCAACTTAGAGGAGAATATTACCGTAATTTTGAAGGATAAAAAGGGAGACCCATCTAAGAATAATATAGAGGTCTTAGTAGAATTGACCCTAATCGAGGATGATGAAAACGTAAAAAGATCTCAAACATTTAAAGAAAATTTTATTTACAATGTCTCCGATAATAAATTTGAATTAAAAGAATACGAAAAAAATATAAAACAAAACTTAATAGAAGAAATTACGAGTCAAATTTTAATCTATCTTACAGCTTCATAATGATTATTAAATCTTTTGAAATAAATGAAAAAATAGTAAAAAAATACAGAATTTTTGCTATATATGGCGAGAATGAAGGTCTGAAAAAGGAATTAATTACAATTATAAAAAACAGTTTCGAGGGTACAATATTTACTTACGAGGAGGCAGAAATACTAAAAAATAAAGAAGAATTCAATAATAATATTAAAAATAAGTCGCTATTTGATGAAAAAAAAATTTTCATTATAAACAGATGTACAGAAAAATTGTTAGAAAATGTAATTGAAATTACTAAAAGTACATTAAATGATATCGTAATAGTAATAAATTTTGGATTACTTGAAAAAAAATCAAAAATCAGGAATTTTTTTGAAAAATCTAAAGACTCAATAATAGTGCCAACATATAAGGACACCCCGCAAACATTAATCAATATCTCAAAAAAATTTTTTCTAGATAAAAAAATATCTATTTCACAAGAAACGATAAATCTTTTAATAAATAGATGTATAGGAGATAGAGGTAAATTAAAAACAGAGCTTGAAAAGATTTCTAATTATCTTATAGGAAAAAAAACTATCTCGCTAAAAGAGATATATGTTTTGACAAATTTATCAGAAAACTATAGTGCAGCTAATTTAGTGGACTCATCCTTGTGTAAGAATCAAAAAAAAACCTGTGAGATTCTAAATGAAAATAGTTACGTACAAGAAGACTGTTTTTTGATCTTAAGAATTTTCTTGCAAAAAACTAAAAAAATTTTAGATCTCTTGGAAAGATTAGAAGTAGAAAATGATTTAGACACTGTGATAAATTCCTCTAAACCACCTATCTTTTGGAAAGATAAGCCGATAGTAAAAAAACAACTCCAAATTTGGACCGCACAAAAGTTAAAAGAATTAATTTATAAAATAAACAACATAGAGGTTAATATAAAGAAAAATAATTCTTTAAGCGTTATTCTAATGCAAAATTTTATATTTGAATTAGTGGATACATAGACTAATAGTTCTGCTTTATAATATCAACAATTCTGTTTAATTGTTCTAATTCCGTATAATTAAATGTAATAGTCCCTTTATTATTTTTTTTATTCTTAATTTCAGTGCTTAAACCAATTTTTTCTAAAAGATCTTGTTCTAACTGCTTTATATTAGGATCTTTATTTTTTATGACCTTTGTTCCAAATGATTTATATAATCTAACAAGATTTTCGGTTTGCCTGACGGAAAGCTTTTTTTCTATGATTTTTTTTAAAATTAAACCACTATTATCGAGCCCTACCAAAATTTTTGCATGGCCTGCTGATATTTTTTCATCAATGACGGATTTTAAAACATCTTTTGAGAGAGTGAGTAATCTTAAAGAGTTGGTGATATGACTTCTGCTTTTTCCAATAAAATTAGCTACTTGCTCTTGATCATATGAAAATTCATCTATAAGCTTTTTGTATCCCTCTGCTTCCTCTATGGCATTAAGATCATGTCTTTGTACATTTTCTACAATTCCGAACTCTAAAGCCTTTTTATTATCTGCTTCGATAACCACAATTGGAACTTCATGTAGCCCAGCTTTTTGAGCTGCGAGCCATCTCCTTTCACCAGCAATTATTTCATATTTATTATTTCCACCAGTTTCTCTTACTATAATTGGCTGAATTATTCCCCTTGACTTAATTGAGTTGACAAGCTCTATTAATTTCTCTTCATCAAATTTTTTTCTAGGTTGATATTTATTCCTCACAAGGTCACTTATATTAGCTTTATTGCTGGATGGAGATTTTGTTCCCTCTCCAATTAATGACGACAATCCTCTTCCTAAACCCTTTTTTTTAAAACTAATCATGCTGCTGACTCATAAGTTTTTTCTTGAGCTAAAAATTCCTCAGTGAAGTTTAAATATGATTTGCTGCCCGGACATGTATTATCATAAAAAATTACAGGCATTCCGTGCGAAGGTGCTTCCGACAATCTAACATTTCTTGGAATTACTATCTTATAAACTTTTTCTTTAAAATAATTTCTGGCCTCTGCCTCGACTTGACCGGACAACTTGTTTCTTTTATCATACATAGTTAAGAGTATGCCTCTAATCTTTAAATCGGGGTTTAATGCAGACTTAATTCTATCAATGGTCTTGGTCAATTGCGTTATACCCTCTAAAGCAAAGAATTCTGTTTGTAAAGGCACTAACAAAGAGTTTGATGCTACCAACGCCATGATTGTGAGGAGACTTAATGATGGAGGACAGTCAATAAGAACATAATCGTATAAACCTCTAGAATTATTTAAATACAAGGCTAATTTCTCCTTTAATATATAAGCTCTTCTCTCGTTATCGGCAGTTTCAACTTCTAGCCCTGAGAGATCAATATTAGATGTGATAATATCAATGTTAGGATATTTTGTTTTTAAAATTGCTTCCTCAATTTTTTCAGATCCAATAAGGACTTTATAAATTGAATTTAAACTGTGATCTACATTAGAAAGCCCTACTCCTGTAGTAGCGTTTCCTTGTGGATCTAAATCCACAACAAGAACTTTTTTGTCACTTAAAGACAACCCTGCTGCAAGATTGATTATTGTTGTTGTTTTTCCCACTCCACCTTTTTGGTTTATTATTGATATGATTTTTTCTTTCATTTTTTTTTTAAATTTTGGATTTTAACAATCTTTGATTTTGAATCTGTTAAACTTTTTATAATCTCATAATCAAAGTACCACTGCTTAAGTGCTTCACTTAAAGTTGCTTCTCCACTCTGCCCTAAAAACAAAATAATTTTTTTGTAATGTTTAAATTTCTTGAAAACGAGTTCTAATATTATAGGTAATGGTTTAAACGCCCTGGCAACAATAATGTCTGCGTGAAGGTTTTTTTCCTCAAAAATATTTTTTTTCTTAACATTTGCATTTAAATTGAAATGTTTAATTACTCTGTCTAAAAATATGCTTTTCTTTAAGCTCTTTTCGTATAATTCAAACTTAATGCCACTCCCCTTGTTTTTAAAGATTATAGCTAATACCACTCCTGGAAGTCCTGATCCAGATCCTAAATCTATACAATTTTCTGCATTTTTATCAATTATATCAATAATTTGCGCAGAGTCTATAATATGTCTATTTATTGAATTTTCCTCTGTAGATTTGCTTATTAGGTTTATCTTCTTATTTTCATTTAATAACATTTCTCTATATTCCTCTAATTCAGGGAATGTTTCACGTGAAACGTTAAGAGCTACTAATTTAGAGTATTTTTTTAAAATTGATTCGATCAAGCTATTTTCTTAATAGACTTTCTTTTGAGATGTGACAATAGAATAAATACTGCTGCTGGCGTAATTCCGTCAATTCTCAGAGCTTGACCCATTGTTTTTGGTTTAATTTGCTTGAATTTTGATTTAACCTCGTTTGAAAAGCCAGAAAAACTATCATAATTTATACCTTCAGGTATTTTAAGATTTTCATCTCTTTTAAAGGCCCTAATATCGTCATTTTGCTTTTTTAAATAACCCTTGTAATGTGAGTTAATTTCTAATTGAGCGTCGATATCCTTAGATATAAAACCTAACTCAGGCCATATTTCCCTAATTTTACTCATATTAACCCCTTTTTGCGCTAAAATATTACTAGCATTTCTAAGAACCCCATCTTTTGCAATTTTTATGCCAAATTTTGACACTTTAGAAGGTGATATTTTCAAATTGTCCATTTTATTTGAAATTTCATTTAAACTCTTGCTCTTTTCCTTATAAAAACTAGCCCTGTCTCTTGAAACTAGGCCAATTTTGACTCCTATATCAGTTAATCTTAAATCGGCATTATCTGATCTTAATGTTAATCTGTATTCA
>MDTG01275340.1_pt1 | contig 14753 bp, 17 predicted proteins | sample 811421 | NCBI WGS metagenome assembly MDTG01 (sample SAMN05326645, study PRJNA326480) | marine metagenome | isolation source: seawater | place: Pacific Ocean: South East | collected 2011
CAGGAACATTCACAACTGCATCAGGTACCGCTACAATTCAAGAAGCTACACTTGATTTAACGAATTGGTCTTTTAATTTAGGAAAGTTTTTTAATGTAAATGATAGTTTTAGATTATATCCTCAAGCAGGGATCGGAATAGCCAGTATTGATGTTCCTCAAATCCTAACTACAACAAATGCTGTGGCAGCAAGAGGAAGTGAATCAAATAATGTATCTTGGTCTCTAGGTTTTGGGGGAGACTATAAATTTTATGAAAATTTTTCAACTTTTGTTGAGTATAACTATTCTGATTATGGTCAAGCGGCATTAAAAGAGCCTGATAATGAGAATAGGTTTGATAGTGAAGATATAAAAAACCATGCTATTAAACTGGGGATCAGATACAACTTCTAATAAGTTAGACTTTTTTTGTGGTAGCGGAGGCCGGGGGTTCAGCTCCCCTTAGTCACCATTTCTCAAATTTTTTATTTTAAAAACGTATTGAACTTTTTTAATTTAGTCCAAAATTGATATCATGAACACTTCTCTAATGTGGTTTAGATATGACCTGAGATTAATCGATAATGCGGCGTTTTTTGAAGCCTCAAAATGTAAATCATGTATGCCAATTTATATATTAGACGATGAATTCTCTCGTAGTGAAAATACAAGTAATTTTCATCTGAATTTTATAAAAAGTTCGCTCTTAAATTTAAATAATAATTTAAAAAAAAAGTTTGATACTTCACTAAATTTTTATTCTGGAGATACAATTGATATACTGAGTCACTTGATCTCAAATTATAAAATAACCGAAGTATATTCCAATAAAATTTTTAAAAACGCTTTTCAAACTTTAATAGATAAAAAAGTAGAATTAATGCTTAATGATAAACAAATTAAATGGATTCAAAAAAATCAATTTGGAATACAACTTAATAATAGAGTTAGAGGGAAGTGGTCGTCACATTGGTCAAAGTTCATTAATAGCCCAATAAGTAAAGATCCTATTTTTACAAATTTTATTATTGATAAAAACAATCAGCTAAATTTTAAATCTAAATTCAAATTAATGGCTGTTCAAGAAGGAGGAGAAAATAACGCTATCCAATGTTTAGAATCTTTTCTGAAGGTTAGACATCAGAAGTATTCTAGGGAAATGTCTAGTCCAATTACTGCCGAAGGATCTTGTTCAAGACTCAGTCCTCATATTACATATGGAACCATATCGTTAAAATTTATAGTTAAAAAGCTTGAAAACGTCATTGATTTAAAAAATTCTGATAAAAAATCATTAATTGCATTTAAGAAAAGACTTGCGTGGCACTGTCATTTTATTCAAAAGCTTTATGATGAACCATCATTTGAATTTAATAACATGCATCCACTCTACAATGATTTAAGAGAAAATGATTTTAATCTAGATTTCTATCATAAATGGATAAGTGGAACTACTGGATTTCCATTTTTAGATGCTTGTATGAGATTTTTAAGACAAAAAGGTTGGCTTAATTTTAGGATGAGAGCAATGATTGTTTCTTTTGCATCTTATCAATTGTGGTTAGATTGGAGAAAAACCTCTGCATATTTAGCTCGTAATTTTACAGACTATGAGCCTGGAATACATTACCCTCAAATACAAATGCAATCCGGTACAACTGGAATAAACACCATACGGATATATAATGTAGTCAAACAATCTTATGATCATGATCCAGAGGGAGCATTTATAAGCGAGTGGGTACCAGAATTGAGAAAATTACCTCCTTATCTTAGACACGAGCCATGGAAAATTAACTTTCTAGAAGAAAAGGACTATAATTTTAAATTAGAAAGAGATTATTTTAAACCCGTTATCGATAACAAATTACAAACTAAGATAGCGAAAGAAAAAATATGGTCAGTGAGAATTAGACCTGAATCTAAAGAAATTTCTCAAGAAATTATAAGAAAGCATGCTAGTTTAAAAAGATAAATTATTAATTAATAAATTTTAAGTTATTTTTTTTAATTCGTTGACAATAGATTCACCAAATTTTTCTGAGGATGGTGGGTTTTGAGCCGTAATCAATCTATGATCCACTTCAACATGTGAATTAAATTTATCAGCTTTTGTGTGTTTTGCTCCATTACTTATAAGTTTTGATTCGAGGAGAAAAGGAACTTCATTTTCTAGCTTTACATGTTTTTCTTCTTCATTTGTAAAACAAGATATTTTTTTTTGAGAAACTAGATAGGATCCATCCGATAATTTTAGATTTGCGAATATTGCAGGTCCATGACAAATAGCCGCAATCAATCCATTTTTTTCATATATAGCTCTGGTAAAATTTTGGAGCATGACATCATTTGGAAAATCCCACATTGTTCCATGTCCGCCTGTAAAAATAATACATTTAAAGTCATCTATATTTAAATCCTTGGGACTATGAGTTGATTTAAGTAGATTTAAATTATTTTCGTTTTCGTAGAAATCAATTATTGTTTGATCTTCTCCGTAATCAAGACTTAATGGATCAGGCGAAACTATGCCTCCATTTGGACTGCATAATGTGATATCATGGCCTGCTTTATGAATTATTGAATATGGGTAGGCTACTTCTCTAAGAAAAAAACCAGTTTTTTTTTTTGTTTTTCCTAATGTAGTGTGATTAGTAAGGACCATCAATATTTTCATATTAAAAAATTATCAGAGTTATATTAACTAAAGATTAATAATTTTTTTTTAAACGTTTGCTTTGAGAGTTTTATAAATAAGATTATGATAGAATAGATAATAGACTTATTTGAGGTTCCATGAATAAATTTTATCAAAAATTAAAAGGTGTAAAAAAATTCTCAATTCTTTTATTAAGATTATGCCTAGGTACTTCTTTTATGATTCATGGTTTTAGCAAATTTCCTTTACCTCCTCAAAAGTTAATAGATTATTTTAATTTTAGTCCTTTTTTAGCAACATTTGTTGCTATATCAGAAGTTTTTGCTGGTGGTTTTTTGATCATATCATTTTTTATTAAAAATTATATTGGTGATATTTTGGCTAGATTGTGTGGTCTTATTATTGTTGTAATAATGGTATTTGCTTTTTATATAGCCCACAAAGATTGGTTTATTAATACAAAATTATTTACAAGTGAGCAAATTTATTTAATTTTATTAGGTTTTTATTTTTTTATAAATGGAAATGATAATCAATAAATTTAAATAATGAATGAATTTTTAGAATTTAAAATATATCTTTATTTCTATATTAATAATTCATTTCTATAATATGTTTACAAAGTTACCATTAACGTTTATTTAAAAGCATGGTAAAGAAATATTTACTGATATTAATATTAGGTTCCTTTTTTACTTGTGGTTATTACGCGAAAAAATACAATATTTTAGCAAAACTTCACACATACTTTTCTACATCCAAATCTTCTTATAATTTATCAACAGTTCAATATCTTTTTGATTCTGATAATCTGAGTTTTGAAGAGTTAACCGAAAATGTGAGGTTGTTCGTGAATTTAAATAGTAAGAAAGTAAACAATAAAGTACAAAGAAAATATAATGAAAACGACACAAAAAAAATGATTAGAATGATGCTTGAAGATCAACCGCAAAATTCTGTAAAACCACAACTCTCATGCTCTGCAAGAGCATTAGTTATGCAAGAAATTTTATCGGCTTTAAACATTCAATCAAGAATTGTAAATTACTTTAGTGAATTAAATGGCTCGCATACTTTTTTAGAGGTATTTAATAAAGAAACATATGAATGGATTCTCGAGGATCCCGATTATAATATCTCTTATAAACTTAATGACATTGATAAAAAAATATCATTAGCCGATACGATAATAAATTCTAATAATAAATTTAAACCTTGTAGAAAAGGAGTTTGTGATTGGAAATTTGCAGAAAATCTTAAAGCTTTTACTGGTGCAGGTTTATATTTTAACTTTGATCATTCACCTGTAATATTAATAAACCAAGAAAAATTTAATTCAAAACTATCTCTTAAATGGGATAAGCATCAAAGAACTCTTCTAAATTATGTCAATGATATTTGGGGCGAGAATATTACCGAAGCTGTTTTATTGGAAATAAATTAAATAAATTTATTTTTAGTATTTTTTTACTAACATTATATTAGTATTAATGTGTACATTATTACTTTATAATAATTCGGTTATGCCAGAAATTACTGATGAAAGAATTAATCAATTACGATTATCTATTCATAGATTAAGGGTATTTTTAAATTATTCTAATTCGATGAGGAAAAAAAACATCGAATTAAATAAAATAAAAGTTGGAAAAAAAAAAAAATTTAATGAAGATAAAATTTCTGCTTTAGAATCCATAGATGGTACATCAAATGATAAATTTAATTATAAAAGAATAAACCCAGATAATAAAGATACATTTACAAAACAAAATAATTCGAGTCATACAGAAAAAGTAAAACAATCAGATAAAAAAATTACTTTGCTACCTGGTGAGTGTGCTGTTGAGCAAGGTGAAAGTGGAAGTTCAGCCTTTTTAATAATTTCAGGTTCATTCAATGTTGAAATTGACAAGAAAGTTGTTGGTGCCATGTCTGCCGGTGAAATCTTTGGTGAATTGTCTTTAATTCTTGGTGAAAAAAGGAAGGCAACCGTTAGAGCAATAATTGGTTCTGAGCTGGTTGAAATAAACCCATCTTTTTTAAATGAATATTTGCTTTCATCAAAAACTGCTGTTGAAACAAAAAGTAAGTCAAAATTAGAAATACAAAAAATAATTAAAGATCTCTCTATAGAGCTTGGAAAGAAAAAAGATCAAAAACTTCCAGTCAGTATTGAAAAACTTAATACATTATTGAATGAGGAAAGTAATATTATCAAGTCATTATCAATCCAGTTGCACAAACGCTTATCTAAGATGATATCTGATGCTAATAAGAAAAAAGAAATTTCTAAGCTTTAAAATTTCTGAGCTTTTATAATTCAAATACAAACATATAGGTATAAGCAACAAGTAGTGCTGGAATACCACTGTATAATGTTGCAAATATAGCCGCTCTTGGAGCTAAAGCAATTGCAGGAAAAAGGGCATCACCGTCATTTGAGATTGCATTTCCAATTTCAGCTGAGAAAGGGATAAAACCATTTAAGTACATTGTAGTTATAACAATTTGGGGGCCACATCCTGGGATAAATCCAAATAAAATAGCAATGAGAGGAACAAATAAAATCCAAATATCAAAAAATGATTTTAGGTCAATGCCAGTAAAATAAATAAGCATTTCATATAACAAGAACCCACAGACAACCCATGTGGTAACAAAATTTGTAGTATCAATCACTCTTGATTGTAAAGAACGAGTTTTTTCAGTTGAGCATTGAAAATCACTTAGAGGATTTAACGTCCACATAAAAATTGAAATGATAGCTCCAACTGACCCAACTGACTCAATCAAGCTAAACTTTTCGAATAAAACTAATCCATCTAAATTTATTTGAAATGCAGTCATTATACCTATTAATAAACCAGGAATAAAAATTATTAGCCAAAAAAAATTAAATTTAGATACAAAAGTTTTTTCAATCTTTTCAAACTCCACTTTTATATTTTTATTGAGTTTTAGGTAATTTTCATTGTGTAATAAATCCACTAAATAACCTGTTATCATACCGGTAAATCCAGCAATAGTGAAAACTTTGATGCCAGTCAAGGGGTCTTTAGACAGGAGTAAAAATGCTGCATCTCCCATAGTTGAGGTTAAAACAGCAACCAATGAACCAAAGCTAACTCTACCTTGAACAAATTGGGTTACTACGATAATTGCACCACCGCACCCTGGCAAGGCTCCTAAAAAAGTTGAAATTGGAACATGAATTTTTTTTGTTTTATTTAAAAAGCTTTCAACGTCAAACTTTGTAAATGAATCTAAGCCAAGAAAAATAAATAAAGTAAATCCTACAAAAACAGAAACTTGAATATATGCATCAACTAAAACTGATCTTACAATATTACCGAATTCAGTTGATTGGAATGCTAAAGAAAGGATGAGAAAGCCCAAAAGACATTTCTTTAAGAGCCTGCCGTCATTAGCTACAAAAATAGCTTTATTATTTTTAATTACTGCTAGAAGTGCGTTCATAATAATTTATATGTAGATTTTATTAAAAAAAAAAAAAAATACAATGATCTAATTAAGAATCATTCTAAATAAATAAGAATTATTTTCGATTTTTAAACAATTTATGGCTTTGACCATTCAATATTATCAATTTTCTTAACTATTTTGTGCTCCTCTTGATCAGAATCTATTTTCCAATAACTTGAAAGATACATATTTTCTTTTTTTAATCCTTTGGTTAGGAAATATTTTCTTAGGAGTTTGATATCTGAAAACTCGCCGGCACCCCAAACGTAGGGAAGGCCTCTTAACCACTCGGTTAAAGTTACTTGTTTGAAAAGAAGATTTTTAAATTGTTTTTCATGTTCGTTTACAATCCAATTTATTGAAATATTTTTGGGTTTTACAAGATTTATTATATCGCTCTGAGAAAGTACTTCGATTATTGTAATACCTCTGGAATCTTTGGGTAAGCTTTCGAGATTAACTGAAATAGCTGGTAATGCTGACATATCTCCAATAAAAAAATACCAGTCTTGATTTTCATTGACTTTTTGTTTTGGTCCAGGACCAGATATTTTTATCTTATCACCAACAATTACTTTTGAAGCCCACGATGACGCAATTCCTTCACCATCTTTATGAATTACGAAATCAATATCAATTTCTAATTTTTCTTTTCTGAAATTTCTTATGGTGTAAGGTCTTACTAATTCTTTGTAAGATTCATTTTTAATTTTGGTAAACATAAATTTAATATAACCTCCTTTATCTTTATCAGAGAAATCAAATAGATCTTTACTGAAAAAAGATAATCTAATCATATTATTACTTATTTTTTTTGAGGAGACTACCTCGAGCTCTCTTATTCTTTTAAAATCTTGCATGAAATCCTAAAAATTTAAAGTTACATTCATATTTAAGTTTTGATTTTGTACCCAGTTTTAAAAATCAAATAAATCAAAAAAATACAAAAGATTAGAAAAATTAAGGTGGCAATTATAGAAGTGCCAATATCAACATCCGAGTTTCCATAAAAACTCCAACGAAAAGCACTTATTAAGTATACCATTGGATTGAAATATGAAATTTTCTGCCAAAATTCTGGTAGCATATTAATTGAATAAAAACTTCCTCCTAAAAATGTAAGGGGTGTAATTACAAAAGAAGGTATAAGTTGAATTTTCTGAAAATCATCTGACCATATTCCAATAATGAATCCAAACAGACTAAACGTAAAACTAATTAAAGCTAATAAAATTAACATCCAAAATGGGTAGAGAATATTTAATTTAATAAAGAAAGAAGATGTAAGTAAAATAATTATTCCTACAATTACAGACTTAGTAGCCGACGCGAGGACATATCCACATGTGATTTCAAAAGGTGAAATTGGTGCTGATAAAATTTCATATATTGTACCGCTAAATTTAGGAAAGTATATTCCAAATGAAGCGTTAGATACACTTTGATTGAGTATTGTAAGCATCACAAGACCTGGAACTAAAAAAGAGGAATAAGTTATACCATCAATGTTGTCAATTCTTGACCCAATGGCTGATCCGAAGACTATAAAGTATAGGATTGTTGAAAGAACGGGAGATGCAATACTTTGAGTTATAGTTCTAAATGTTCTTGCCATTTCAAAATTATAAATGGCATGTATACCTCTAATGTTCATGAGTTTACCAAATCCAGAAAAATTTCTTCTAAATTACTTTTAACAATATCAATCCCTTCAAATCTAATAGAATTTTTGGAAAGATCGTAAAGAAAATCCGCTACATAATTATTATGACTTTTATTTTCAGATAAAAGTATTATTTTTCTCCCCTTGATTGAAAAATTATATTTTTTCATGAGTTTTGATAAATCCTGTTTATTATCTTTCAACGTTATTGTTATTTTTTTTTTTCCTAATTTTTTTAACAATTTTTTTTTCTTCTCTGTAATAATTATCTTACCTTTATGAATTACGCTTATTCTATCAGCGATATTTTCTGCTTCCTCAATGTAGTGAGTAGTTAGGAAGATTGTTACTCCTTCTTTTTTAAGTTGGTTCAGTAAATTCCAGAGAGTCTTTCTTAGACTTACATCAACCCCAGCCGTTGGTTCATCCAAAAAAAGAATTTTTGGTTCATGTGAAAGTGCTTTTGCTATCATCACCCTTCTTTTCATTCCTCCAGAGAGGGTTCTAATTTGATTATTCCTTTTTTCGAATAAGTTTAGACTCTTCAATATATAATTTAAATGATTTTCAGACCTTGGTTTGTTGAATAAACCTCTACTGAATTTTAGTGTATTAATTACTTTTTCAAAAGAGTCAGTGGCGATCTCTTGAGGGACTAAGCCTATAAGTCTTCTGGTTTCTTTATATTTTGAGATAATATCTTTTCCAAAAATACTCACTTCACCTTGAGTTTTTTTTGTTATTCCACACACAATATTAATAAGAGTGGACTTTCCAGCTCCATTTGGACCTAATAGAGCAAATATTTCTCCTTTATTTACTGAAAGGTTAATATTTTTCAGAGCTTTAAAACCATTGTTATATGATTTATTTAAATTTTTAATTTCTATTGCATCCATTTTTTAATTTTAAAGTTTAATAGGTTTCTATATTCAAAGTTATAAATATTATATTTATTCAATAATTTATCAAAATCTAAGGGTATTTATTTTTTTAATACCTAATTAATATATATGGTTTCTATAGTAGGATTAAGTAGCAGTTTTCCAAAAAATAAGGTTTCACAAGATGAAATAGCTAGATTTGGAAAATCAATATTCTCAAAATTTGGTAAAGACTTTGAAAAAATGCTTCCAGTTTATAAAAATTCTGGTGTTGAAACCAGATATATTGTTGAGGATCTGGAATGGTATAGCAAAGTCCATGGTTGGAAGGAAAGAAATACCTTATTTAAAAAAAATGCATTATTATTATTAAAAAATAGTATTGCAAAAACACTAAAACAAACAAAAAAGAAACCAGATGAAATTGGAGCAATTGTTATTGTAAATACTACTGGGATATTAACTCCTTCATTAGATGCTGAACTTATAAATGAGTTTGATTTTAATAATAACATAAAAAGACTTCCCATTTTTGGCTATGGTTGTGCAGGAGGGGTTCTTGGCCTAACCCGAGGCACTGAAATTAAACGCAGCATTAAAAAGCCCGTTCTAGTTTGTAATGTCGAATTATGTAGTTTGACATTTAGACCACAAATATTTTCTAAATCTAACATCGTTAGTACCGCACTTTTTGGAGATGGAGCATCATCGTATATTCTTGATGATGTTGGTTATTGTGAGGTATTAGATTGTTACGAGTATCTTTGGAAAGGTACTTCACATTTTATGGGTTGGAATGTAGAGGAAGATGGGTTGGGAGTGGTATTTGATAAAATAATACCAGAGTTCATTTATAAAAAATTACCAAATATACTTAAAGAATATCCCCCAGACCTTAATTCCGGTTTTATACTCCACTCCGGCGGAATGAAAATAATTCAGTCTTATGAAAAAATACTAAATCGTTGTAAATATATTAAATTTAGTAAAGATATACTTGCAAATTTTGGTAATGTTTCTTCTGTATCAGTTGTCCTGGTTTTAAAAAAAATAATTGAAGAAAAACATAGTGGAAATTTTTATATGATGGCCTTAGGTCCTGGCTTCACTGTCGGAATTTCGAAACTACGTATTAATAAAAAATGATTGAGCAACTCTTCATATTTTATATTATTTTGATAAGAGTTTTTGAGTTGTGGCTTAGTAATAAAAATACAAAGTCGTTATTATCTCGAGGCGCAGTCGAAAATTACTCTTCACATTATAAATATTTTGTAATATTTCACGTAATTTTTATTGTTTATTTTTTAAATAAATCATTTCGCTTTATAGAAACCAATAACATTTTTTATTACTTATTTTTTTTTATCCAAATTGTTCGTTTTTTAGTAATAAAAGAACTAGGAATTTTTTGGACTACCCGAATAATTATTCCGGATACACCATTAATAAAAACTGGAATATATAAATATTTAAGGCACCCTAACTATATTGTTGTTCTATCAGAAGTTATAGTAATTTGCTTAATATTTGGTGATTACTTAGCTCTAGCTTTTTTTTCAATCATCAAAATTATCTTGCTTTCAGTAAGAATTTATTATGAAGAAAAAGCTAATGCAAATAGAAGACGGCTTTAGAAACATAAATAATCATATTTCCAAAAAATTGAGTTTGAAAGTATGTCTAGATAATTTGATTAAGACCACCAATTGTCAAGTCTAACTGAATATTTTTTCATACTAGTTTAATTGCAAGTACTGTAGTTACTATTGTATAAACTAAAAGGCTAAGTATTATAAGGATTACTTGATTAGCCTTGAAATAATTTTCTTTAGTCATTTCTTTAACTTGATACATTAAGTTAGGCCATGAGTAAGAAACAAAATCTCCTTGAGACATTATATTTATTAACTTCCCGGATTTATCTACTACGGGTACGTGTCTGAATCTTTCATTTGACATTTGCCTCAGCCAAATAACCATTTCATCATCCTTATCTGCTACTTTGACAGGACTAGTCATTATATCTTTAAGTTTAGTAGTTTTCGGATTCATGGAATTAAATAAAAGTTTCTTCATTAAATCTCTTTCAGTAACAATCCCTTTAACTTTTTGTTGGTTATCCGTGATCACAACGGAACCAAAATTATCCTTTGTCATAGCTTTAACTGCATTAATGACCTTATCATTCTCTTGAAAAGTTACTGGTGGTTTTTTGCTTTTAAATTCAGGCCTTTCAGAAATTTTCATACAATCCTCCTTAAACGTTAATTAAAAATATAATTTAACAAGTTTATTTTAAGTTTAAAGAATTATGTTGAATTTTTAAGTATTGTTTACTTAATAAATATATATGAATTATCCAAAATATTTAATACCTATGTTGAGAACAGATCATGCAGGTGAAACAGGAGCGGTTTTTATATATAAAGCAATCTTATTAGTCTCTAAAGATGACGATATAATTTCTTTCGCAAATAAACATCTCAAAACCGAGTCAGAACATTTAATTTTAATTGAGCAAATACTAGAAAAAAAATACAGAAGTAAATTAATAATTTTTTGGAAAATAGCCGGATTTTTAACTGGCTTTCTACCATCTTTATTCGGAAAGAAAGCAATATTGGCAACCATATATCATGTAGAAAGCTTTGTTGAAAAACATTATCAAGAACAAATTGACAGTTTGGGATCTCAAAAAAAATATCACAAGATTAAGAAATTACTTAAATCACTTCAAGATGACGAGATATCTCACAAAGATGAAGCTCTTTTTGAAGCCCAAAACTTTAATAAGTACCAGAACCTTTGGGGCGCTGTTGTAGAGAAGGGATCATTGTTAGCTGTGAAAATATCTAAAAAAATTTAATTATTATTTATTAGTTTTAATTGGTTTCTTTCTTTTAGGAAAACAAGTCTTGCATATTTTACAAGAAAGACCAAAGCACTCCCGTGCTCTACAAAACTCTCTACCATAATAAATGATTTGTAAGTGTAGTTTATTCCAAGCTTCTTTTGGAAATAATCTTTTTAAATCCTTCTCCGTATTTTGGACATTTCTTCCGCTTGTAAGTTTCCATCTCTGAGCCAACCTATGAATATGTGTGTCGACAGGAAATGCTGGAAAACCGAAAGCTTGAGACATTACAACGCTTGCGGTTTTGTGACCAACACCTGGTAATTGCTCTAGTTTACCAAAATCCTTAGGCACTTCTCCACCGTAATTTTTTATAAGCATATTAGATAAATCAGAAATCGCTCTAGATTTTTTGGGAGCAAGACCACAAGGCCGGATAATGTCATAAATAATTTTTGTTTTAATTTTTGCCATCTTAAATGGATTGTTTGCTAATTTGAATAGATAGGGTGTAACTTTATTGACCCTTTCGTCTGTGCATTGTGCGCTTAACAAAACTGCGATTAATAATTCAAAATGATTTTTATGTTTTAATGGAATAGGAGTTTTAGGATAAAGTTGATTTAGTGTATTAGAGATAAATTTTACTCTGTCTTTTTTAAGCATAATTTATTTTAAATTAATTTATTATCTCTCAAAAATTTATCCATAAAATTTTCGCATAGTTTATTCATTTCATTTAATTCTTTTTCTTTGATTAGCCAAGGATATTTTTTTCCATCCATGTGTCCCTTGGTCCACCAAGTGATATCATTAAATCATACTTTTCAATATTTTCTGGAATTTTTTCGTTTAAATATAATTTAATTTTTTTTATTAAAAATTTATTAAAAGACAGATATCCATCAATAATTTCTGAATCCTCATATGGATCGTGTTGAAGAACTAATGCACTTTTAGAATATATTCTTTTTTTCACCGATAATATATTATTGAATCTTTGAAAATTTATACTATTATTTTTCAATGCCAGTGTTAATAATTCTGATGTTATTACTTTTGCCAGATATCCTAAAAGCTACATCAACCTCTTTTAATCAACACTCAGTGTTTAATCCAAACTCTAGCAATTTTGAATTAAATCGTGGTGTCACTGCTCCTAATTATCAAAACTTATTAATTGGTACAACATTAGGGTATTTTAGTAAAAAATTATTTCAAACAGGTTTTTTTCTTCCATTAGGATTGGTGCCTAACGAAATAAAAAATTTGTCACCATTAGCTTATCAAAATGATGATAGTGAATTAATTTTTAATGAATTTGAAAACGAATGTTTTAGTAAGCCTTTTAACACTAAAAAAACACTCATCTATCCTACCTATTCTAATGAGTTTTCTTCTTCAGAATATTGTTTAGAAAAAAAAGAATATTATACACATCAGAAAGAATTGTCATTGGTTGAAAAGTATTATTAATTGTTTCATGTTAAATAATGTATAACTCAAATTATAAGAATTAATTATTTCTTGAGTTATCAAAATTTATTACTTATAAATTTAATTGAAATTAATAGGCTATGACAGAAATATTAGAAATCAGAGACACTTGTCAAAACTCTCTTGAACTGCTTCAAAGCAAAACCTTTGATAAATATCTAAAAATATATAAAAAAAAATTTCTTACAGACTTGGATTTAAGAAAAGATGGTGACCAAAAAGAAGAAGTGCTTCATAAAAAAGAATTCGTAGATAAAGTTTCACCCAAAATATTTATCGAAATATTGTCATCTGAAGATAGCATTAGTTCTTCAAAAACTTCCTTATACAAAGAAAATATTTTGTTTATTGAGGGTTTATTTCATCATTACAGAAAAAAGTCCTACACAAGGTTGATTAAACTACATGATGAGATTTTATCATCAGACGAGTCTGCAGAGTCAATAAAAGATAGGATTAGCAATAGAGCCAATAAATTAAATGAACTAATTCTTGAGACAAGAAGAAAGCTACTTTCTAAAGTTAACTTTGGTATTGGAGTCAGAAGAAGTCAAGGCCTGGAATGCCAGCCGAATGTGACTTGTGGTGAAATATCTGGAAAAAACATACAACTTCCAGGGTCATATTCAAATTTAAATGAAGTGCCTCTTACAACACACGCTGACATGAAAACCGGAATACATTATACAACCCATGCTAATAAAAGAGCATTTCCTTTTTTTGCTTTAAGTCATAATCCTTTTAAAAATAAAGTATTTAGCCCAAGCGATTATGTTGCAATTCCCTTTGAGGTCGGGAGCTGGAATATTGTTGCCTACATTCACAAATCAAGGGGATGTATTGAGCTCGAGCCAGGCCTGTTAAATCTTTTTCCTTTCTCCAAGGTAAGAAAATTATCAGGAAAACAACCCGATGGTATTTTTATTTTTGGATGTCCAAACTCTTCAATGAAAGATTTAGGTTATTTTTTTGATAAAGAAAATAATCTATTAGTAGGCCTCATTCCAAATATTGATGATTGTAAATATTTTGGATACGGAAAAAAACCAATACTTACACTTCACAATGTTCTTTGCATTCTAAATAATCATTTACCACTTCACTGTGGATGTACAAGATATGTCGTAAAATTTGATCCAGCAACAAATGAACCCTATATTTCAGATTCGTTCATTAAAGCAGATGATATGGGCCGTGCATCACTTTTTAGCTCAGATGACAATAAATTTAAAGAAAATGTTCCATATTTTTTTGGGACTGAAACTGGAGCTTTTGCTTGCCTTGACGGTTTTAGTGAACACACAAAAATGCAGATGGAGGGAAGAGAAATTGGATATAACAAACACGCTGGAACGAATGCAAGACAAATAGTGCCAGTTACTAATTATTCAGAGGTCTCAACTGGCTCGGAACTAGACATATTGTTATATCTAAATAATTATGATCTGATTGAAAAGGGTAAATCATGTATGAATGTTGATATGCAAGTTGATGAGGCTTTAGAACATTTTAGAAAAGGCGCAAGAGTTGCGGCAGGAAGCACCCAAACACACAGAGGAAAAGTAGAAATAAGCTATTGGGCAAACCCATTCCCACTGTTGAAGGACGAAAATTGGAATGATTTACCTGAACATATAGATTTATCTAAAAAATTTAAAGTTATCGAAAAAAAGTTTTTTGATATTGTAAGGAAAAGAGTTAACTCGGGTGAGATGAAAATTGGTGTGGC
>MDTG01371527.1_pt1 | contig 14753 bp, 8 predicted proteins | sample 811421 | NCBI WGS metagenome assembly MDTG01 (sample SAMN05326645, study PRJNA326480) | marine metagenome | isolation source: seawater | place: Pacific Ocean: South East | collected 2011
ACTACGTTCACTGATGCTAACGGTACAGCTAACCAGACATATGAAACTTCATATCAGGTAGCTCTAACAGGTGGAAATGTTACTATTAGTAATAATATTAGCTTCCTAACTCCAGAAGAGATTGGTAAGGTAAACCAGCCAATTGAACACGTAACTGGTACTCGTACTGTCACAGGAAGTTTAACTTGTTATCTTGGAAGCTCTGATGCTGCTACAAACAAAGTTACTAACTTGTTTGCAGACTTGGTGAATGATACAAGCACTGTTATTAACAAGTTTGACATCAAACTTCAAGTAGGCGGAACAGCAGCCGGACCAAAACTTGAACTTCAACTTCCCACTGCTCACTTAGAAATTCCATCACATTCTATTGAAGATGTAATTTCACTTGAAACTAATTTTCATGGTTTAGGAACGGGAGTTGGTGAAGGAGACGAAATTAAGATTATATATAAAAACGATGCAGTATAGTAAAAATAGTTCTTGACATTACTGTTGTTTTGACATATAATATAGGAAAAGATAGGGGCTCTTTTGAGCCCCTTATCATATAACTGGACAACGAAATGCCGCGACAGGGATATACATTTTTAAAAGAAGACGTTGAGGTCCACGTTGTATATAACGGGAATCAACAAAGAATAGACATAAGTGAAATTTCTTTTAGTCAAACTTTTAGAGAAAGTAGTTACCCAGTAAAAACATTACAAAGTCAGTCTAGTTTTGAAGGTTCTGTGATTAATACTGCAAATCCTGCAAATTTTTCACTGAACGTACCGTTAACAAGAGAAACACGAAATAAAATAATTTTTGATCGTCTTCTCGATACAGCAACATTTGATTTATACATTTCCTCTCAGCACGATGTATACAAACTAGAGACGTGTGTCATTCAATCAGGTAATTTTCAGATTAATAGATCTAGACCCCTGAGATTGAGCGTTGAAGGTGATGCATCGAAGCTATCTAAATTTGTTTCGAACGAAACAAACTTCACTTCTAGTGAAATGCAAAACTCTCTTATTAATCGACGCGTTCTTCTTGTGGGACAAGGCGATGTAGACTTTACAACAATAGGATCCGTAAATAATGAAGCAGGAACAATATTTACTGCTAGTGCAAATATTGGTTCAAGTACTCCTACTCTGAGACCTGCTCTTCCGGGAGCCATGGATGCAGCTGGAATTACTTTAAATAATATACTAACAACTACGTATAATAAAGGAGTAATTGATACGATAACAATTGGAGGAATAGATCTTTCTTCCAGTGTTGTTAGTTTAAATTTAGAGCTACAGAATGATATTACATGGAACAAGAATACTACATTACAAGGAGCACTCTCAGCGAGTAGTGGACCAACTTCAATGTTTCCAACTAGTTTTACAGTAGGAACACGAATTTTAGCAGGATCAATTCGAGTAAATTATGATCCTGAAACAGGAAATTGGGGAGATTGGAACTCAGATAGTGCTTTGGATCTAAAAGTAGGACAAACGGTAGGCGGGGTGTTTTATGGTATTCGAGTAAATTTAGCAAATGTTACATTTACTAATCGATTTCGACCCGCCAGTGTATTTCAAGAAGAATACAATTGGAGATCGATACAAAACCCGACAGCGCTTTCGAGCGTAGTTTCATATTTTACAAATACTTAATAAAGGAGTAATAATGGATTTAAAACAGTTAGTAGTAGACAGTAAAGCAGTTTGGATTGACTTTCCCGGCCTTGACGGCTTCTCGGTCCAAGTAGCAAATCTGTCAAGAAAAGAATTAAACGGCGTAAGAAAAAGATGCACAACCTCAAAATTCAACAGAAAAAGCAGAGCATTAGAAGAAAGTTTAGATGAGGATAAGTTTGTAGAAGAGTTTACAAAAGCAACATTAAAAGATTGGAAAGGTTTAACTCTTGCTCATCTCGAAACGTTAATTTTAATTGATACAGGAGATCGAGATTTAGGCGAAGAAGTATCTTTTACTCAACCAAACGCACAAGTGCTGGTAAGTCAGTCTGCAGAATTTGATACATGGCTCAACGAGGTAGTCTTTGATCTCGAAAACTTTCGTACAGAGCCAAAAAGAACAGTGCCTAAAAAGACTAAAGGAGCTGCTAAAGAATAGTGAAACTGGGATGACGGCAGACCGTTATCTCGAAATGTGTGAACAACTCGGAAATGAGCCTGATCCAGAGAAAATACCTCCAGATTGGGACGACTTTCCAGAGATAGTAAGTGCAACATTTTACATTTTTAATAATTTAGGAGATCGAGTTTATCCTGATATTGGTTATGTAGGAAAAGACTATACAAATCTTTCAACATATTTTGATGTGTATGGAATTGAAGATAAAGAGTTTGCACTTGAAGTATTAACATTTTTAGACAACGAAGCAATCAAAAAATCTTCAGAAGCATTGAAGAGGGAGCATGAAAAGCTAAAGAGAAAACATAGTGGCCGCAAATGAAATTACATTTAAGATCAAGGTTGAAAAAGATGGAACCCTTGGTGTTGTAGCAAAAGATGCGGAAAAAGCTGCAAAATCTACCGATAAACTCGGAACTTCCACAGATAAAACAACAAAAGCTCGCAATAATTTTTCAAAAGGAGAAAAAGGAGTAGCTGTAGCAGGCATGAACTCCACAAAAGCTTTCTCCAAGATGAACCAAGCAATGGTTGGTGGAGGCGGTCTTGTTGGTGCTTACGCAACTCTTGCGGCCAATGTTTTTGCGTTAACTGCAGCATTTGGAGTTCTTCAAAGAGCTGCTGCAGCCGAACAACTTGCAGAAGGACTAGCTTACACAGGCACCGTTGCTGGACGAAATCTTCCTTATATTGCTGATCGTTTACGAGAGATTACAGGGGAAGCAGTATCAACCGCAGAAGCAATGAATCAAGTTGCTCTTGCATCAGCCTCGGGATTTTCTAGTGAGCAAATTCAAAGACTTGGTGAAGTTGCAAAAGGAGCATCCCTTGCTCTTGGTCGAGATACAGTAGATTCATTAAATCGTCTTACACGAGGTGCTGCAAAACTTGAACCAGAACTATTAGACGAACTTGGTATTATGGTTCGTTTAGACGATGCTGCTACAAAATATGCAACAGCAATAGGTACAACCGCAGGTAATCTTACTCAATTTCAAAAACGACAAGCATTCGTAAATGCAGTTATTGAACAAGGTGAAAAATCTTTTTCTGGAATTGCAGACGTTATTGAGCCAAACGCGTATGATCAACTTGCGGCAGCTTTATCCGATCTTTTAAAGAACTTTGTTACTTTTTTAAACAAAGGTCTTATTCCTGTAGCTAAATTCTTTTCCAAAAGTCCTACCGCTCTTCTTGGTGGAATTCTTTTATTTTCAAGTACAATTCGCTCACAGCTTCTACCGGGAATGACAAGCGCTGCCAGTGCTTTTGCTGAATTTGCGGCACAACAAGCTGCTGCTGCCGGAGATGCTCTAACAAATATAGAAACAACAGGGAAGCTACCAAAAGTTTATGGTGAATTATCAAGCAAACTCCAAGAAGGCACTGCAACAACAAAAGATTATGAGCGAGCACAACGATCTTTAGGTCGATCAGTAGAAGTACATACTTCTCAAATACAAGCAGGCATGTTTTCCTCAAAAGAGGAAGCTCACTTATTGGCAGAAAAAACAGAAAAACTTGAACACGTAAAAAATGCTCAGCAAAAGTTAAATGCTGTTGGACTTCAAACTGCGAAGGCAAATACGGCACAAGCCTCAGCAAATACAATTCTTTCTGCTTCAAATCTAAGTGTTCGAGATACATTTAAAAATATATCAATAGCAATGGCTCAGTATCGAGTTCAACTTGCAGCAACTGCTTTAGCAAATGGTGCGGCAAGTATTAGCTTTGCAGGTCTTAGAACAGCAGTTTTTGGTGTAACTCTTTCAATCAAAGCATTAGGAATAGGATTATTAGCAGCATTACCTTATCTTGCCTTAATTCCTGTTGCCATTGGGTTAATAAAAGCAGCGTGGGATAAATTTTTCGGTGATAGTGAAACTGTAAAAAGACAAAACGAAATTATTGCTAGTTTATCACATCTTAGCGAAACAGGCTTTCAACTTCAAGAAACTTTACGACGACTTGACGATGATACGGAAAACACAAATGTTGCATTTGATAAAATGAGAGCAACTATAACAGCAACTGCAGGACAAGTTACTCAAATTAGAGATCGTTTAAAAGAGTTAGCTCAAGTAGAGACTGCAGAAAAAGTAGAAAAGCTTTCAGCCGCATATAGAAAACTAAACGAGTTAGAGACAGAAGTAAAAGGACAAACTGGTCGCGATCGTGGCAACACAACTAGAGAGATTGTTAGGCAGAGAAAGGCTATTGACGAATTAAGAGAGTCATTAGAAAAAGTATCTTCTGCAGCGCAAATTGGAGGAATTGAAGCAGCAATTGCACGACTTCAAACTTCTGGCGGAAGCCAAGAAGAAATTAAACGATTACAAGAGCAAATGAAAGCAATTAAAGAAGCTTCAAGTGAAGGAAAAATTTTACGAACAGAATTAGATAAAATTCTTAATCCTCCTTCAGTAAATGAAACTACAAATCAACTTCTTGAAAGTGCAAGAGCAGGGTTAAATACAGTAAATGAAGAACTAGCAAAATTATCAGAAAAGACTGCAACACCTTTCGATAGCCTTATAAAGGGTTTAGAAGAAATAGAAAAAGCAACTGGTCAAACGGAAAAGAGTACAGGCAAACTTACAGAAGCTGCACAGCGTACTATAACAGTCTTAAATGCCGACCAAAATTTAACAAAAACACTTAAAAAGTTTGGTCTTGAAGCAGATAATAATACTGCAAAAATGAAAAAATTGGCAGAGGTAACAAAAGAGCAGCGTGATATTATTGCGATGACTCCAGAAATAATAAAGAAAGAGCAAGCAGAGTTAGATAAGTTAAAAGTATTACGGGGAGAAATTGGAGTTGTTCAAAAGCAGGCTCTAGTAATTGAAGAAAGTATACGAACAGCAAAACTAAACTCTGTTCAAGCACACATAAAGATACTGGAAGCTCTTGGACTGGACGTAGATCAAAGTACAGAACTAAACAAGTTAAAAAAAGAAGAAACAGCGTTATTGGCAGAAAAGAAGAGTGTCCAACAAGAAGGATTTTTAATTGCACAATCGGAATCAAAGTTTCTCCAAGCTAATCTTGCGATGGAACGAAAAATTACAGCCGCAGCTCGAGAACAGCTAGATTTAAGAAAAGAAGAGGAAGTTAGAGCTGCAAAGGCAAAAGCTTTTGCAGACCCTCTTCGCCGTAGTACGACGTTAACTGCAAAAGAAGAAAAAGCAATACAACTATCTTTATTAAAAGCTGAAGAAAAAGTCATTAAAGACGAGTTTCGTATAAAAAGAATTCAAGTAAAAATTGAGTTTGATCTTCTTGCAGCAAAGTTTGCGTATTTAAAAGCCGAAGCAAAAGGAAATAAAGAAGCTCTTAGAGACTTAGAAACATATGAAAAACTCATTCAGCGTGCAAGAGTTAACACAGTTCTTGCAATTAATGCAAGCGAAAAATCAGCATTAGCCAATGCAGGAGATACAACAGATCTAGATGCTCGTATGAGAACCGAAACTATGGCAGCTTTTGGAGAGGGAGCGTCAACAGGAGAAAGATTAGTAAGCGGACTGCTAGCAGGCGGCAAAGAAGGCATAGAACAATTAAATGCGTCTGAAGTTTTTAGTTCTCTTTTTACTGCAATGGAGCCAATGGTAGAAAGATTAAAATCTTTAGGCCCCGAAGGAACATTAGTTTCGTCTGCGGTTAAGGGTGCGGCAATAGCGGGTCAATCGTGGTTATCTTTCGCTGATACACTATCATCTGTTCTTCATAACTTAGATACAGAAACTCAACTTATGATGATGTTCAATGGAGGCTTATGGGAGCATTTAAGTAATGAGGAAAAGTATCAGATAGCCGTAGCAGGGTTTTCAGCAATTGCTAGTAGTGTTGGAATGTTAGCCTCCGTTCTGCAAGCAGCATCAGCAAATAGAGTTGCAGGTATTGATGCTGAAATTGCCGCAGAAAAGAAACGAGATGGTCAAAGTGCTCAGAGTGTTGCAAAACTGAAAGCACTCGAAAAGAAAAAAGATAATGAAAAGAGAAAAGCTTTTGAAATAAATAAAAAGTTAATGATGGCTCAAGTTGTTGCATCAACTGCAGCAGGTATGGCAGGTGCTATGGCAATAAAAAGTTGGCAGGAGATTCCTATTGGTTTGATAGCTGCAGGAATTGTTGGAGCAATGGGAGCAGTTGCATTAGCTACTATTGCCGGAACCTCATATCAAGGCGGAGGAGGAAGTGTGCCGAGCAGTCCTTCAAGCGTTTCTCTGGGCCAAAGAACAAGTTCAGTGGATCTTGCAAGTGCGCAAAGTCCTCGAGGAGAAATCTCTTATATGAGAGGTGATCGAGGAACTGGAGGACCAGAAAATTTCCAACCTGCTTTCTACGGTAGAAAGAATCGTAACTACGGAGGATCTGCAGGATATATGGTGGGCGAGCAAGGGCCTGAGTTATTCATGCCTGATAGACCCGGAACTATTATTCCTGCAGATGATACAGCAGCTTTAGGATCTCCTGCAAATGTAACATTTAACATAAATACTATTGATGCATCGGGTGTTGAAGATGTACTAATGGCACAACAAGGAAATATAATTGGTATGCTTAGAACAGCAGCAAATTCGTACGGAGAAGACTTTTTTGAGTCAGTAGATGAGAGTGTGTATACCACTCCAGCAGTAGGGAGAGCATAGTGGCACTTGCAAATAGATTACCAGATCCATACTATAAATTAGATACTTCTGGTGCAGGAAGCGAAACGGGTTCAGGAGATGCTGGTCCCGGTTTTGCAGAGGTAAAACTAACATCAGATCAAAAAATGGCAGTAACAAGAACAAACTCACAACGAGTGATTGCAAGAGCAATTGCTGGACATAAATGGAACATTGATATTGGTTATCATCCGATGACTCGTTCAGAGTTTGATCCTGTTTACACATTTTTGCTTCAACAACGAGGACCTTTAACTCCTTTCTTTGTGTCTCTTCCTCAGTATCGCACTGTAAAAAATAGTGGATGGCAAACTATTCTAAATAGCTCAAGTCCTAGTTATACTTTTCCTGTTACAGGATCCGTAGCTGCGGGTGCAACACAGTTAACAATAACAGTTACTCCTTCTAGTGGTAGCTATACTGCAGCTTCAACAAATATTCCAAAACCGGGCGAACTTTTTACTGTAAATGACTCAAATAATTCTAATCATACAAAAGCATATATGATTACAATGGTTGAACGAAATGGAGACTTACAGGCTGGAAGTGCAGCATTAAATGCAAATCAATTACGTCTCACTGTAAATCCTCCGATTACAAAATTAATTAGTGCAAACGGACTTTTAGTTTTTAAAGAACCTCTTATAAAAACAATTGCACCAACTGCAGTACGTGAATACTCTTTAAATACTGAAAATTTATACTCCTTCTCACTAAAACTTGAAGAATACTTATGAGCACAACAGAAAGAGCTTTAGATCTTGATTTACAAGCCTCTCTTCAACAGGGACATACGTTTCTGTATGCTCATTTGGTAAAATTTGAGCGTGCAAAAGGAACTCAAACGGGAGAAGGCGCAAAAGGAGCAAAAGATTTTGGATATATTACCGATGCTTCTTTTGATATTGCGTACAATGATGGATCGTTTAATGCTGATTTAACTGTTGCGAACGGTAGTCAAACATATGTTGCAAATCGAGTTGTAAAAGTTGGAACAATTGCAGAAACAACTGATGCAAAAGCTTCGTCTGTAGCTCTCACAATCTCATCAGAAGCAGTAGATACAATTACACCAACTGGAGATGCATTTACTTGGGGCACAGGCGGAAGTACAATTACTACTACTGGCACGGATTTTGTTTCTCTTGGATTTGCAGAAGGTGATCGAGTAAAAATTACGCATAATAGTAGCACAGCAGATGCCAATCATAATGTAACTTTTACAATTACTAGTTTTTCTGGCAGCAATAAAATAGCTACTATCTCTCCTGATTCTGCACTGACAGGTGTAACAAGTAGTACAAATTATAGACTCTCAGTAGATTCTACATATCTTACAGGTCTTTTTGATGATCGCGAAGAGACTACATATGCAAACTATATCAATCGTGAAGTATTTATCTATAAGGCTCATATAACACCTGTAGATGTAACAATTACTGATAAAAATGGTGATACTACAGATTATAAGGCTGGAGAAGTTGTTGGTGCTCCGTACTGTATATTCAAAGGAATTATTTCAAAAGCAAACTTAAAAGAAGATCCTTCTAAAAATTCTCGGCTGACTTGGACTCTTTCGAGTCATTGGGGAGATTTTTTACGTGTCAATGGTCGACTCACTTCTGATACAGAACACCGTGCTGTTGGGCTTGATGGCAGACCAGATGCTGCAACTCTTTTACGTGCAGAATATGCAGGTGATTTTGGATTTCAACACTCTCAACAAGCAATAAACATTATTGCAATCTACCAAGTCATGGAAACTCGATACAAAATGAAAAGCTCAGGATTATTTGGGCTGAAAAAGAAAATGGTTGAGTATCAAGTAGAAGTAGACAGAGATGTTGATTTGCGTTTCAATTTAGAAGCACGATATCTTCCTGTAATTTATGGTGTTCAACGTACAGACAGTATTCCAATATTTGCAGATTCTTTGGCAAGTGACTCAAAAGAAATCTATTGTGTATATGCGATTTGTGAAGGTGAAGTTGGCGGAATTTATGATATTTTTATTGATGACCAATCAAGAATTTGTATCGATAAAAATGACTCTGATACACGAGACAGAGATCGTGTAGTTGAACAAGGTTTTGAAACAGAGAATATTGATGTTTTCTGTGAAGGCAGAATGGATCGAGGAAATACTCTTGCATCTACCCCAGGATATGCAAACACAGGAAGAACGATTGACGAACAAAGAATTGAAGATTTTCACTCATATGGTAGTCTGTATGGTTTATCTATTTTTCAAAGTGGAGCTTTTGATGACTACATTTTTCCATTAAATGAAGCAGGTGTTCCTGCAATAAATGATGCTTCTGGAGTTGTTCATGAAGAGCTTGTTGCCTTTGATGCACCAATAAAAGCTCGAGGAGTTTTTCATGCAGGTCGTCCAACTCAACGAGCGGACGGTATGCTTACAAGAATTGCCTCTGCTGGAGCAACTAATGCCAATAATGGTTTTAAGCTTCAAAAAGATGCTGAGGAACAAGGATTTTATTGGACAAAATATCACAGACTTTTAGATACTGCATATATGTCAATGCGGTATACTATTGCAGAGGGCGATGTAACTATTCCTTCTGTTGATTTTGTTATACGAGGACGAGAGATACAAGAGTATAACTATAATTACGTCTTTGAAGGAATTCCTACAGGACAAGAAACTTCGGGTGCATTTGCACCTACAAACGAAGCAGGAGCTTTTGCGGCTCTTAAAGTTGGCACTACTGTTTTTGTATACAAAAAAGATGGTGCTACTGCACTAGATGTAACAGGCACTGTACAGCTAATTGATAAATACACATATGTAAATAATCGAAAAGAAGTAATAAATAAACTTAAGTTTAATAAAGATCCTCGAGGGACTACTACTACTGAGACGTCATTTATATTAAGTGCAAATAATTCTGGTGGTGTTGCAATTGGATCTGCTACAATTAAGTACCAATGCATTGCTCATGATTATATTGCAGGATCTGGCACAGTTGCAGCCGCGCTAGTACGACCAATAAATACAAACGCTGGAGACACAAGTACAGCAACTGCAAGCGATACTACAACGGGAGTAGATGTCGTATGGAACGATGCTACCTATGCAGCAGCCCTTGCCTTTGCTGATGAATACGCAAAAATTACTTTTGAAACGGTTTCCTATTGGGAATCTGTTTCTCAAAGCAGTGATGTGCCTGTGTTTCAATTTTGGGAGACCTATCGAGATGAATTCGTTGCAAACTTTAACTCAGGAAATGGTACTTCAGAAAATGTAGGAAGTGCTTCAGGTCCTGATGCAGACGAAGTTCAAAATGTTGCAGTTACAAACGGAATTCAACTTCCAAATACTTTTGATGACGGAAGTAATCCTAGTAGTACAAATGATGCATATGTCGGTCAAATCTGCACTGTTACTCGTGTAACAGCAGAAGGAGAGTTGCGTACTCAAAGTCGAAGAATTTCTAAGTATGATGGTACACGAAAAATTGCATACATGGGAGATATTACAAAAGTAGAAACTACAAATACTGAAATTGAAACTGCCACATATAATGTCTTCTCAGGAGCAGGACATGGCCTTTCAAATACACAACCTGTTAGTCCTCAAGCTGGTGGTGCAAGTAATAAAATTAAACTTACTTCTGTTTCTGGCCTTCAAGACGGAGATGTTTTATTTAAAATAACAACCAGTTCAGGACAAGAAACACAAGTTGATGGTTTAGATGTGGGAACATTTATTGCAAATGCAGGTGTAAATAGCTCTACAAATGTTGTAACTCTTAATAATAGTTGTAAAATTGGAAAAAATTCAGGACTTGAATTACATTTTGTACGTGGAAGTGGTGGCGGAGTAACAGAACAAGTTGATGTTACTCCATGGGATTTCTTACCTCGTCCTGCCGACACCGCAGCAGGTCATGTTGCAGATAAATTTACAATTGGACCTGCACATAACTACGGAGTAAAAGTTTCAATAAATCCAGCAATTCAATTATTGGATTACGTAACAAATAAACGTTATGGTCGCGGTCTAGACTTAGATCGTGATATTGATCTTGATAGTTTCAAGGCAGCAGCTCGACTTTGTGACACTTCTTCTGATGTAACTTTATTTGCAAACACAGGAACCACTGCAGTAGTTGGAGATGTTTATAAGTATCATAAGACAATTTCTGGAGCAGCACCTCATACTTTCTGGCAAGGTAAAGTAAAAAGCGTAAATATGCGTTCATACTATGCTGATCCCAATGTAAATAGTTCTGTGTCCTATCAAGAGATTGTTTTTACTGAGTGTTTTGGAAAATTAATTACGCAATGGGAAGATTGGAAATCTTTTGAAAATGCACAGTTAGTTTGGAAAGAACATACTGTTGGTGGAAACAAAGAAAGAAGAGTTCATAAAATTAGTGTTACTGAAGGTCAAACAATTATTTATGATGGAACAACAAATAACCTAACTGACACGACAAATAATCTTACTAATGCTGGTGATATTGTACTTACACGAGTCTCGGGAAGTGGACCTAGTTCATTTAATCCTTGGTTCTTAGGAAACTTGGATGCAAGCGATAAAAATCCTATTATAAAAGCTTGGGACGAGACAGGAAACTTAGGAAGAGGAGCTCCTTCAGGTCTCGGATATTCTTTATATGATTCTGACTATGTAAAGTACTGGCGCCACTGTGGCTGGCAGAGTCAAAATCAAAGAGAAGTTACTCGTCACCAGACAAATGCTACTATTCGTACTGATCAACCAGTGTTTGATAATGTTAATTCAATGCTTGAGCATTTCAACGGAATATTACGGTATACAAATAAAAAATACCAACTAGATGTTGAAACAACAATGACGAACTATCTTCCTCCTGATAACGATGGAAATGAAACCGATCCTCGAATTATTAATGAAGATGACATTATTGGAGCCATTTCTGTTGAAGATGCAGGACTCAAAGGTAGTGCAAATACTGTAAGTGTATCTATTCCTGATCCACAGATTCGATTTGATAAAAGAAGTATAACGTTTTTCGACTCAAAGTATCTAAAAGAAGATAGAAATATACCAAAAAAGAAAGATGTAAAAACACCATTGATTACAAACTACTTCAATGCACGAATGAATGCAGAACAGTATCTAAGACAATCAAGATATAGCAAGAAAGTCAACTTTACAATTGGTCCTGAAGGTGTTCGTTTACTAGCGGGTACAATTATAAAATTAACCTATCCTCGTTTCGGTTGGAACGATAAACCGTATCGAATTAGTAATCTTAACTTTCGAGAAGATTGTACAGTTCAAGTAACTGCTTACGAACATGATGATTCAACATATTTGATTTCTGGAAAAACAAAAGCAATTGGATCAGATCCAGCAAACGAAGTTACAACTACTCCTCAATTAGATGTTCCTATTCCGGGAAGTCCAGGAAGTGCTGATGCAACCGATAATTTAAATACAAAAATTATTATTAGTTGGAGCAACAATCCTTCCTTTGGAATATTAGGAAAGGCAGGGGGCGGTGCAACAAACTGGTCAACAGAAGTATGGTATAGTGACAATGCAACAGCATCAACATCTACAACAAACTTTCCAAATGGTTATCAACCTTTGAAAGCTGGAATAGTTGGTGATGAAACTTTTGAGCATTTAATTCCTGAGATTAGTACAAACACAACATTTTTTTACTGGATTCGTCATGTTAAACAAGCAACTTTAAAGTCTGGAAAAATTATAAATGTTGCTTCTCCGTTCATACCTTCAAATACTGCGAACGGAACTTCAGGAACTGCAATACCTTTTGCTGGAACTTCAACAGGTATTGTATACTTATATAAGCTTGTAGATCAAGGAGCGTCTGCTCCAACAATTACTACTAATTTTCCGACAGTAACAGTTACTTTGGATGGCACAGAAAACCACAATAGAATTACAGCAATTCCTGCTGGAAATGGTAGTGCATCTTTAAGTGGTACTACACCAAACTATTCAGTAGTTGGTATCAATGGAAGCAGTACTGGATGGCTTACATATAGACCTTCACTTACAAGTGGAAAAGTACTATATCTTGTAGCAGCAACTGCTCTTGCAAATGGATCGGCAACTTCGGATGATATTGCTCGCACAGAGTGGAGTTCTGCTGTTCAAGATACAGGAAGTCACGGGCTAAGCACTTCTGTTGTAACTCTATTTCAAACAAGCAATAGTAGCAGTGCTCCTTCTGATCCTGCATCGACTGAAACTTTTAATTTTACAACAGGACTTTTAACTACTAATTCAACAAATGTTGTCGCAGTAAATGCAAGTGCTTTCAATAAGTGGAGTCAAACTGAAAAAGCGCCAACTTCTAGTTATCAATATGTTTGGAAAACTACTGCAGCAGCCGCAGCGGTTACTGCTTTAAGTGGTGCTACTACAGATGATATTACAACAAGTGAGTGGGCAGATCCTCAGAATGTTCGTGTATTTGCTGCGCCAGGACCTACAGGACCTGCAGGAGCTGCAGGAGACGACGGAGACGAAGGCAAACGATCGGTACAAGGGTATATCTACTTTACAACTACTAGTAATTCGAATCCTTTTGCAAGTGGCGGCACTGGAACATATAATTTTTCACAAGGTCAAATAACAGGAGCTTTAAGCACAGGTACAACTTATCAAAATGAACCATATGAAGTACAGGTAGGAAGTACTAATTACTATTGGTCTGCTCGTTATACATATACAGATTCAAGTGCTGGAACTACAAGCAACACTGTTACTGCTACAATTACTGCTGCAGTTGCTCATACAAGTTTCACTGGAGTTGTTACTTTTACTGAGGGTACTGGTGGTAATGCTGGATCATTAAAGAAAAATAACAGTGCTATAACTTCTATTGATGGAGGTCAAATTCATACAGGCAGTATTTCAGCAAACGAATTAGCAATTTCTGCAAATACAAACGTTACAAGCGGAGCACGAATGTTTTTTAATACAGGAATCGAAAGTAATGTTCAGCAAAATGCAATAGAAATTTTTGATGCAAACAACGTTTTAAGGGTAAAAATAGGCAAATTAGCATAACCACTTTAAAAAAATATCTCTTGACTCCGAAGATGTTTTGAGATATAATTTGTAAATGGAGAATATACATGACAGCAGCAACCTATGACTTAGTTATCGATCAAGGCTCCGACTTTGCGATTGACTTAACAATTACAGAGAATGGATCAGCTAAAAATCTTACTGGCTATGCTGGTAGGGCTCAGATACGATCAACTCACTCTTCTTCAAGTATAGCTGCTAGCTTTACAGTAAGTGTAGTAAACGCTGCTAATGGAACAATGAAATTAGAACTAGGTTCAAGCACTACAACAAGTATGACTGCAGGGCGCTATGTTTATGATTTAGAGATTCATACAAACGGCGATGCAACAGTAAAAAGACTGCTACAAGGAAGCGTCACTATTAATCCAGAGGTAACACGATGAGTACTCAAACGGGTACAAAAGTCGCAATCTCTGAAGAGATTACAACTCTTTCTGTAACCAATAATAATAGTATTGGACTTACTTTACAAGATGAAACTACAAGTGTAGTTGTAAATAATTTTGCAGTGGGTTTTCAATACCAACAAGCTGCAAATTCAGTAGTTACGCCGTACAATACAATTACAGCAACAAATGTTCAAGCAGCTTTAGAACAGTTAGCGGATCAAAATTTTCGAGGTGCTTCAACTCCATCTGGTGCAACTGTAGGAGAGGGAGACCTTTGGTATGATACAGATGATGATCAATTAAAAGTCTATAGGGAAACAAGTAGTGGAAACTTTGCGTTTGTTCCTATAATGGTAGGAAATATTTCAGCAGATTCTGATACTATAGACGCAGGCTCGTATTAGGAGATTTATAAATGTCACAAACAATTAAGATAAAAAGAAGTACGGGCACTGGAAAGCCAACAAA
>MDTG01188128.1_pt1 | contig 14752 bp, 15 predicted proteins | sample 811421 | NCBI WGS metagenome assembly MDTG01 (sample SAMN05326645, study PRJNA326480) | marine metagenome | isolation source: seawater | place: Pacific Ocean: South East | collected 2011
CGGCAGTTCTGGTGCCGATCACCCGTAGTGATGACCCCGAAGTGGTGCTGACTTTACGAGCCAGCGGCTTGTCGACGCATGGCGGCGAAGTCGCCTTCCCGGGTGGCCGTCGCGACCCGGAAGACCGCGATCTTGTCGCCACCGCCTTGCGCGAGGCCGAAGAAGAAATTGGCCTGCCGCCAGGGCTGGTCGAAGTTATTGGCCCGCTGAGTACACTGGTTTCCCGTCACGGTATTCAGGTTACCCCGTATGTGGCGGTGGTGCCGGACTTCGTCGAATACGTGGCCAATGACGACGAAATCGCTGCCGTATTCTCGGTGCCGCTGGCGTTTTTTCGTGACGACCCGCGTGAAGTGACGCATCGCATCGATTATCTCGGCCAGAGTTGGTACGTGCCGAGCTACCGTTTTGGCGAATTCAAAATATGGGGGCTCACCGCAATCATGGTGGTCGAGCTGGTCAATCTGATCTTCGACGCTGGCATCGACATGCAGCGCCCACCCGAGCACTTTATCAAGCTCAGTTGAGCATTGAGGGACTCTTATGAAATACCGTTTAGGTACTGCCAGTGTCGATGCCCACCCGGAGAGCTGGGTGGCGCCGAATGCAACGCTGGTGGGCAAGGTCAAACTTGAGCCCGGCGCCAGCGTCTGGTTCAACACTGTTCTGCGCGGCGATAACGAGCTGATTCATATCGGTGAAAACAGCAATGTTCAGGATGGCACGGTGATTCACACCGACATGGGCTTTCCGTTGACGCTGGGTAAAGGCGTCACTATCGGCCATAAAGTCATGCTGCACGGCTGCACGGTAGACGATTACAGCCTGATCGGCATCAACGCCGTGGTGCTGAATGGCGCTAAAATCGGCAAATACTGCATCATCGGCGCCAATAGCCTGATACCCGAAGGCAAGGTGATTCCTGACGGCTCGCTGGTAATGGGATCGCCCGGCAAAGTGGTGCGTGAGCTGACCGACGCGCAGAAGAAAATGCTTGAAGCCAGCGCGGCCCATTACGTGCACAACGCTCAGCGTTATGCCAAGGAGCTTGCTGAGCAAGACGATTGATGAACATTGAGAAACCGGTTAAATCGCCTTGCGTGCATATCTGTGCGCTCGACGATGACGATGTGTGTACCGGCTGCCAGCGCAGCATGAGTGAAATCGTGCGCTGGAGCCGTATGGAAAACGAAGAGCGTCGCCAAGTTCTGGTGTTGTGTGACCAGCGCGCCCGCGAAAAAGGCCTGATGCTCTGATTGCTGCTTTGAACGGCTCGTTTGCGCGGGCCGTGCGGCGTCTGTAAATCGCGTCTATTGCCCAGCCTTTAACGGTTGTCTTACCTATTTGCCTGTACTGAATAGCCCAAGGATTATTTATGCCCCGTATCGGAACCCCTTTGTCGCCCAGCGCGACGCGTGTATTGCTCTGCGGCTCGGGTGAGCTGGGTAAAGAGGTGGTTATCGAGTTGCAGCGCCTGGGCGTTGAAGTGATTGCGGTGGATCGCTACGCGAACGCGCCGGCGATGCAGGTTGCGCACCGCAGCCACGTGGTGAACATGCTCGATGGCGATGCGCTGCGCGCGATCATTGAACAGGAAAAGCCGCATTACATCGTTCCGGAAATCGAAGCGATTGCCACGGCGACACTGGCCGAACTGGAAACCGAAGGCTACACGGTCATTCCAAGTGCACGCGCTGCGCAGCTGACGATGAACCGCGAAAGCATTCGTCGTCTGGCGGCTGAAGAGCTGGGCCTGCCAACCTCGCCGTACCAGTTCGCCGATTCCTTCGAGGCCTTTGAAGTAGCCGTCGCGGCGATTGGTTTTCCGTGTGTGGTCAAGCCGATCATGAGCTCGTCGGGGAAAGGCCAGTCGGTGCTCAAGAGTGCTGCCGATGTGCAGGCCGCCTGGGATTATGCGCAGGCCGGTGGGCGTGCTGGCAAAGGTCGGGTAATCGTTGAAGGCTTTATCGACTTTGACTATGAAATCGCTCTGCTGACTGTTCGCCACGTTGGCGGCACCACGTTCTGTGCGCCTGTTGGTCACCGTCAGGAGAAAGGCGATTATCAGGAATCCTGGCAGCCACAGGCGATGAGCCCGAAGGCGCAGGCTGAAGCAGAGCGCATTGCCCTGGCCGTGACCGAGGCTTTGGGCGGTCGTGGCCTGTTCGGCGTTGAGCTGTTCGTTAAGGGTGATCAGGTGTGGTTCTGCGAAATCTCGCCGCGCCCGCATGACACCGGCATGGTCACGCTGATCTCGCAGGATTTGTCTGAGTTTGCCCTGCACGCGCGGGCGATCCTCGGCTTGCCAATTCCGCACATTCGCCAGCTTGGGCCTTCGGCTTCGGCAGTTTTGCTGGTTGAGGGTGAGTCGCAAGAGGTGAGCTTTGGCAACCTTGCAGCGGCCCTTGCTGAGCCCGATACCGCCTTGCGCCTGTTTGGTAAGCCGCAAGTCAGCGGCCAACGTCGCATGGGCGTGGCGCTCGCACGCGACGAGTCGCTGGAAACTGCCCGGGCTAAAGCTACGCGCGCTGCGCAGGCGATTAACGTCGAGCTATGAGCGCGGCGTTAGCATCGGCGTGGTGGTTGCTGGTGCTGGCGTTATCGCCGGTGGTACTGCCAATGGCAGTGCTGACCCGGCGCAAGGCCTTGCGCCTGATGCCGGCTGCAGGCGAGCAGGCAGGCGTGGCGGGCGCTGCATTGGCTGGCGAGCCACTGCGTTTACTGGTCCTGGGTGAGTCGACTGCGGTCGGCGTGGGCGTTAGCTGCATGCAGTTGGCACTGGCCGGGCAGTTGGCGGGAGCAATGAGCCAGCGCTTCAGCCGGCCCGTTGCGTGGCAAGTGTGCGGTGAGAACGGTATAACCGCAGCAAAGCTGCATCAGCGATATGTTTCGCAGCGATCGGTGACGACGCCAGCAGCAGGGCCGCATGATCTGGTGGTCGTGCTGCTGGGCGTTAACGACACCACGCATTTAAGCAGCTTGAAGCGCTGGCAGGCCTCGCTACAGCAGATTGTTCACAGCCTGCAGCACCAGGCACAAACCACGGCCGATCGCGTCGTGTTCAGCGGTGTGCCGCCTTTGCAGCACTTCACCGCGTTGCCCTGGCTGTTCCGGCGTTTACTGGGGTTGCGCGCCGTCATGCTGGATCGCGCCATGCGTGAGTCCGCTACGGCGACTGGGGCGCAGTATCTGGCGTTGGATATGGATTTTGCTGCACATCTGATGGCGGTGGATGGTTACCACCCATCAGCAGCAGGCTATCGCCTCTGGGCGGATAACCTGCTGCTGGGAGTCAGGCTTCAGCCTCAGGGCTCTCAGGCGTAGCTTCGGCAAGCCAGACCTTAACGCTTTTCACCCGGTTCTCGGACGATTGCAGGATTTCCAGGCGGTATTGGCCAATTTTAAGGCATACCGAGCAGTCCGGAATGCTTTCCAGTGCTTCGGTAATCAGGCCGTTAAGGGTTTTTGGCCCTTCGCAAGGCAAGCCCCAGCCCAACGCCTTGTTGACCTCGCGGATGTACGCCGAGCCATCGATAACGTGGGTGCCGTCGTCCTGCGGGTGGATGTCCGGGCTGCGCAGAATATTCTGGTTGCTGAAGTCGCCGACAATCTCTTCGAGAATGTCTTCAAGGGTGACCACGCCCAGCACGTCGCCATACTCGTCAACCACAACGCCCATGCGGTGTTTTTGCTTCTGGAAGTTGATTAGCTGGGTCGACAGCGGGGTGCTTTCCGGAACGAAATACGGCTCGGTGCAGGCGCTCAAAAGCGCCTCTTTGGTCAGCTCGTTGCTGGTGAGCAAGCGCGCAATCTGGCGGATGTGTACCACGCCTTCAATCTGGTTGATGTCGTTGCGAAATACCGGCAAGCGCGTGTGCGTGGTGTTGGTGAGCTGCTGGATGAGCAGCTCAAGGTCGTCATCAAGGTTGATGCCGGTGACCTCGTTACGCGGGATCATGATGTCGTTAACCGTCACGCGCTCAAGGTCGAGAATACCCAGCAGCATGTTCTGGCGGTTCTTCGGTAATTCATGTCCGGACTCGCGCACCACGCTGCGCAATTCTTCAGTCGTAAGGCTGTCGGTGCCCTGATCGGCCGGATCTACGCCAAACAGTCGCAGCAGGTGGTTGCTGACCCAGCTGAGGGCAATTACCAGCGGGTAAAAAATCTTCAGCAAAATGGTCAGCGGCATGCTGAATGGGTAAGCGACGCGCTCCGGGTGCAGGGCGGCGAGGGTTTTCGGGGTGATTTCGCCGAAAATCAGCAGAGCCAGCGTCAGGCCGATGGTGGCGATGGCAATGCCTGCTTCGCCATACAACTTGATAGCCAGCACCGTGGCAATCGATGAGGCCAGAATGTTGACGAAGTTGTTACCAATGAGGATGGTGCCGAGCAGGTGGTCGGGACGGTTGAGCAGGGCGGTTACGCGCTTGGCGCCACGGTGGCCCTCTTTGGCCCGATGCCTCAAGCGATAGCGGTTGAGGCTGAGAATGCCGGTTTCAGAACTTGAAAAGAAAGCCGAGCACGCCAGCAAGAAGATGAGGATGCCAAGCAAAAAGCCGGGAGGCAGATCGTTCACTGTAGTGGCCTAGATATGCAGGATGAATTCGCGAACCAGTTTGCTGCCGAAATACGCCAGCATCAGCAGGCAGAAGCCTGCGAGCGTCCAGCGTATTGCTTTGTGGCCGCGCCAGCCAAGCTGATGGCGGCCCCACAACAGCACAGCGAACACCACCCAGGCGAAGCAAGACAGTATGGTCTTGTGTACCAGATGCTGGGCAAACAGATTGTCGATGAACAATGCACCAGAGATCAGGGCCAGCGATAGCATGCCCATGCCTGCCCAGAGAAAGCCGAACAGCAGGCTCTCCATGGTTTGCAGCGGCGGGAAGTTCTTGATCAGACCTGTCGGGTGTTTGTGTTTCAGTTGGTGGTCTTGCATGAGCACCAACAGCGACTGGAACACGGCAATGGTGAGCATGCCGTAAGCCAGAATCGACAGCAGGATATGCGCGATGATGCCCGGCTCTTCATCAATTGGCTGAATGGTGCCGCTGGGCATGAACTGCGCGAACAGCACGGTTACGCAGCCCAGCGGGTACAAAAACAGCAGAAGATTTTCCACCGGGATGCGCGAGCAGGCCAAAAGCGTGATGGCGATCACGGCAAAGGCGATCAGGCTGCCGGCATTGAACAGGTCGAGCGCAAGGCCCGCCGGGTGATGCATTTGTATATAGAGGCTGCCGCCGTGGAAGCACAAGGCGATGACGCCGAGCATTTTCAGCAGGCGTGTGTTGGGGCGCTTGCCCTGTTTCAGGCTCAGGCCTTGGTAGGCGGCGGCGCCTGCATACAAGCAGATAGCAACGAGGCTAGGTAGCAGAGGGTGCATAATTCCTGTTAGGACAATCCCTAAAGGCGCTGAGTGTGGCACACAAAGGATCGTTCACGAAAGACCACTGGCGGTGTCAGTGTTGCAGACAGTTGGTTATAATCGCCGGCTAGTTGCAAGCCCAGCCTCGGTTCAGCGGAACCTGAAAGGAACGAGCATGTTCGAAAATTTAACTGACCGCCTCTCGCTAACGCTGCGAAATGTCACTGGCAAAGCCAAGCTGACAGAAGACAATATCAAGGACACCCTGCGTGAAGTGCGCATGGCGTTGCTCGAAGCCGACGTTGCGTTGCCGGTGGTTAAAGACTTCGTCAATCGCATTCGTGATCGCGCGGTCGGCACCGAAGTATCGAAAAGTCTGACCCCGGGTCAGGCGTTCGTGAAGATCGTTCAGGCTGAGCTTGAGTCGATCATGGGGGCCGCCAACGAAGATCTGGCCCTTAATGTCACGCCGCCGGCCGTCGTTTTGATGGCAGGTCTGCAGGGTGCGGGTAAAACTACCACTGTCGGCAAGCTGGCGAAGTTTCTTAAAGAACGTAAGAAGAAATCGGTGCTGGTGGTTTCTGCGGACGTTTATCGCCCTGCTGCGATCAAGCAGCTTGAGACCCTGGCCGGTGAAGTGGGCGTTACCTTCTTCCCGTCGGACATCAGCCAGAAGCCGGTAGCGATTGCGCAGGCGGCGATTGCCGAAGCCAAGCTCAAGTACATCGACGTAGTGCTGGTCGATACCGCGGGTCGTCTGGCCATTGATGCCGAGATGATGGCGGAGATCCAGGCCCTGCATCAGGCAGTGAAACCTGCCGAGACACTGTTCGTGGTGGACGCCATGACCGGTCAGGACGCCGCTGCGACGGCCAAGGCCTTCGCTGATGCGCTGCCGCTGACCGGTGTTGTGCTGACTAAGGTCGACGGTGATGCGCGTGGTGGTGCGGCGTTGTCCGTGCGCCATGTGACCGGCAAGCCAATCAAGTTTATTGGTATGGGCGAGAAATCCGACGCCCTTGAGCCATTCCACCCGGATCGTATTGCATCGCGCATTCTGGGTATGGGTGACGTACTCAGCCTGATCGAACAGGCCGAGCAGACAATCGACCGTGAAAAGGCCGACAAGCTCACCAAGAAACTGAAGAAGGGCAAGGGCTTCGACCTCGAAGACTTCCGTGATCAACTGCAACAGATGAAGAACATGGGCGGCCTTGGCGGCCTGATGGATAAACTGCCGCAAATGGGCGGCATGAATCCGGCGCAGATGGGCAATGCCCAGGGCGCTGCTGAAAAGCAATTCAAACAGATGGAGGCGATCATCAACTCGATGACGCCGGGCGAGCGCCGTGACCCTGAAATTATCAGTGGTTCGCGCAAGCGCCGCATCGCCATGGGTTCCGGAACTCAGGTTCAAGACATCGGCCGGCTGATCAAACAGCACAAGCAGATGCAGAAAATGATGAAGAAATTCACCGCTAAAGGCGGCATGGCGAAAATGATGCGTGGTATGGGTGGAATGTTGCCGGGTGGCGGCGGGATGCCCAAGCTGTAATTCAGTCTCTTGGTTCAGGCCTGCAGCCCGCTAAAATGGGCTGTTTAGCCAAATAAACCAGAAGGTTTGAATAGCCTGTCAGGCATGACAGGCCAGTACCCCGACCGGCGGGGGCAAAAAGTTATTTGCAAAAATCCGGATAATCCTTAGAATATGCGGCCTTTCGGGCCTAGTGCCCTATGCTTGCATTTCTTTTTTGCAGCACCGACTACAGGAACGAAGTTTAATGGTAACCATCCGTCTAGCCCGTGGCGGCTCTAAAAAGCGCCCATTTTACCACCTCACCGTGACCAACAGCCGCAATGCGCGCGACGGTCGTTTCGTTGAGCGTGTTGGTTTCTTCAACCCGGTTGCTTCGGGTAACGAAATCAAGCTGTCTGTTAACCAAGAGCGTGTTACTTACTGGCTGAGCCAGGGTGCACAGCCGTCTGAGCGCGTTGCTCAGCTGCTGAAGGTAAATGCTCAGGCTGCAGCCTAAGTATTTATGAGCACGACGCCAGCTACCGCCGAGGACCTCGTTGTACTCGGTAAGATCGTTTCGGTACATGGCGTGAAAGGCGACGTGAAGGTTTATTCCTTTACCGACCCGATCAGTAATGTGCTTGATTACCGCCGTTGGACGCTTAGGCGTGACAACGAGGTAAAGCAGGTTGAAGTGGCCAGTGGACGCTTGCAAGGCAAGGTCCTGGTAGCGAAGTTGAAGGGTCTCGATGATCGTGAAGTGGCGCGTACTTACGCCGGCTTCGAGATCTGCGTAGCCCGCAGCGAACTGCCAGAACTGAGCGATGACGAGTTTTACTGGTATCAGTTGGAAGGTCTTAAGGTTATCGATCAGGCAGGGCAATTGCTCGGCAAGGTTGATCATCTGTTCGAGACCGGCGCCAACGATGTGATAGTGGTCAAGCCTTGTACAGGCAGCCTGGATGATCGTGAACGCTTGCTGCCCTATACAGAGCAGTGCGTGTTGTCGGTAGATCTGAGTGCTGGCGAGATGCAAGTTGACTGGGATGCGGACTTCTAAGCGACATGCCTAGCCTGCGCGTTGAAGTCATTACGCTGTTCCCGGAAATGTTTGCTGCTATCAGCGAATATGGCATTACCAGCCGTGCGGTGAAACAACAGCTCTTGCAGCTCAATTGTTGGAATCCGCGGAGCTACACCACAGATCGTCATCACACTGTTGATGACCGACCTTTTGGTGGAGGTCCTGGCATGGTGATGAAGATCAAGCCGCTTGAGGATGCTTTGCTCGATGCCAAGCAAGCCGCAGGTGAAAAAGCGAAGGTGATTTACCTTTCGCCGCAGGGTCGCCAGCTGACTCAGTCAGCAGTACGCGAACTGGCAAACGAAGAGGCTTTGATCCTCATCGCAGGTCGCTACGAAGGCATCGATGAGCGCTTTATTGAGGCGCATGTTGATGAAGAATGGTCGATTGGGGATTACGTCCTGTCTGGCGGTGAGCTGCCGGCCATGGTTCTGATCGATGCGGTAACGCGCCTTTTGCCTGGTGCATTAGGTCATGCAGGTTCGGCCGAGGAAGACTCCTTTACGGATGGTCTACTCGACTGCCCGCATTACACCCGCCCGGAGGTGTATGCGGATAAGCGTGTTCCTGAGGTACTGCTTAGCGGTAACCACGAGCACATCCGGCGCTGGCGTTTGCAGCAGTCCCTTGGTAGGACTCACGAACGACGCGTCGATCTTCTGGATAGCCGCTCGCTTTCTGGGGAAGAGAAAAAGCTGCTGGAGGAATACATCCGCCAGCGGGACGATAGTTAATGTATCGATGACAAGCCAGACCGCTTGTCTTAGGAGCGCAGCATGACCAACAAAATTATTCTTCAGCTCGAAGCTGAACAGATGACCAAAGAGATCCCTACCTTTGCACCGGGCGACACCGTAGTCGTTCAGGTTAAAGTTAAGGAAGGCGATCGTCAGCGTCTGCAGGCTTTCGAAGGCGTCGTAATCGCCAAGCGTAACCGTGGCGTGAACAGTGCTTTCACTGTTCGTAAAATCTCCAACGGTGTAGGCGTTGAGCGTACCTTCCAGACTTACAGCCCGCTGGTAGACAGCCTGGCTGTTAAGCGTCGCGGTGACGTGCGTAAAGCCAAGCTTTACTACCTCCGTGACCTGTCTGGTAAAGCAGCTCGCATCAAGGAAAAACTGTCGTAAGACATTTTTCTCTGAAAAAAGGCAGCCCTCGGGCTGCCTTTTTCGTTTCTGTAATCCTGATTTTATTCAGCGTAACTGCCCGTCTTCTCTGCGCTGCAGGGCGGTGCTCAAGTATCTGCCACTGACACGTATCATCCGGTTCAGTGGCTTTCCCCGATTCAAAATAGGTTGCATTGCATGACCCCTCGCGAGCAAGAAATCCAACGCCGCACAGAGCTGTCCACCACCCGCGTCGCTAAGGCGGTATTTCCGCCGACCACCAATCACCACAACACCTTGTTCGGCGGTACGGCGCTGGCGTGGATGGATGAGGTTTCGTTTATTGCGGCCACGCGGTTTTGTCGCCTGCCGCTGGTGACCGTTTCATCCGATCGCATCGACTTCAAACATGCGATTGCGGCAGGTTCGATTGTTGAGCTGGTCGGGCGGGTGATTCATGTCGGCAACACCAGCCTCAAGGTCGAGGTTGAAGTGTTTGTCGAGAGCATGAGCTGTGACAGTCGCGAGCGCGCGATTCATGGCGTGTTCAGCTTCGTTGCCATTGATGACGAGAAGACGCCGATCCCGGTATTGCCGGGCTTTCCTGCTAACTGAGTGAACCCTGACGCAGGCCCGACAGAGCCTGCGTCAGTAACCCTCACACTCGCTTCATTTGCCTGAAGCTACCGCGGCGGGGGCGGCCTCGGCCGGCTCTTCTTCAATCAACGCGATCAGGCTCCAGTCCGGGCCGGGCGCGAAGTCCAGTGGCTGAGTGGCCACGTGGATCCAGCCTTTCGGGTCGCGGGCCAGAATAACCACAGCCTTGTCGCCATAAAGCTTCTGATACTCACTCCAGCCGAATGCTTCGGTGAGCGTGGTCGTGCGGATTTCGGCACCCTTGCTCAGGCGACTGGCGAACTGCGGGAAGCTCAGCGGCTCGCTGCCGAGGCACCGGCCACGCACACCATCGCTGCTGCGATGCTTGTCGCTGCGACGGCTTTCATTGCCGCTTGGCAGGGTGAAGCGACGCTTGGCCGGGAAATCATGGCGATAGTGCATACAGGCCAGCGCGTTGAGTTCGCTCGACGGCGACAGTGCCAGCATGTGACCGAGGCCGACCAGATCCAGGTGCGCTTCGGCGTGCTGTGAAGTCGGGTTGCCGAAGTAGGTGGGCAGGTTATCCATGCGCGCTGCGCGGGTGTTTTCCCAGCTGGAGTCGGTCAGCAATACGCGGGTGTCGAGCTTGGTCAGGGCCTTGCCGATGGCGCGGGCGACCGGGTTGGCGCCGACAATCAGGAAACCGCTCGGCGCCGGCTCTGCCACCTTGAGCAGTTGTGCCAGCGGGCGTGCCGTGGCGCTTTGCAGAACCACGGTGCCGATAATCACCAGAAAGGTAAGCGGAACCAGAAGCACTGCTTGCTCGTAGCCATACTCTTGCAAGCGCAGGGCGAAGATTGCCGAAACCGCGGCAGCGACAATCCCGCGTGGCGCAATCCATGCCAGCAGGCTGCGCTCGCGCCAGTTAAGGCTGGAGCCGAGCGTACAGACGAACACACTCAATGGGCGTGCAACCAGCTGGATGATGGCCAACAGAACGAGGGTTACCGGGCCCAGGGCGATTAGCGCGTTGAGGTCCAGACGCGCTGCCAGAATGATGAACAGGCCGGAGATCAGCAGAACGCTGAGGTTCTCTTTGAAGTGCAATATCTGTTTAACGTCGACGCCGCGCATGTTGGCCAGCCACATGCCCATCACCGTGACCGCCAGCAGACCGGATTCATGCACCAGGGTGTTGGAACCGATGAAAATCCCCAGCACAGCAGCCAATGACGCCAGGTTTTGCAGGTATTCAGGCAGCCAGTGGCGTTTCAGCACCTGACCGAACAGCCAGCCACCAACCGCACCGAGCAGCGCGCCCGTGCCGATGACCATGGCAAAGGTGATCATGCTGGCGCCAAACGGGCTGCCGCCATCCTGACTGACAATAAAGCTGAACACCACAACGGCGAGTAACGCGCCAATCGGGTCGATCACAATGCCTTCCCAGCGCAGAATGTTGGCAATCGAGGCTTTCGGACGTACCACGCGCAGCATCGGCACAATCACCGTTGGCCCTGTCACCAGTGTCAGGGTGCCGAACAGCAGCGCCAGTTCCCAGCTGAAATCGAGCAGGTAATGCGTGGCACAGGCAATCACCGCCCAGGTAATCATTGCGCCCCATGTCACCAGACGGTGAACCACGGTGCCGATCTCTTTCCATTCGGATAGATGCAGGGTCAGGCTGCCTTCGAACAGAATCAGTGCGACGGCCAGTGACACCATTGGGAACAGCAGTGGTCCAAACAGTGCTTCGGGATCGAGCAGGCCGAGTAACGGGCCGGCCAGAAGCCCGCTGAGCAGCAGAAATAGAATCGCCGGCAAGCGCAACCGCCAAGCCAGCCACTGACTTGCCAGCGCTGCTGCACCAATGCCGCCGATTGCGAACATAATCTTTGTTTCGTCCATCATGACTCCTTGTCGCTGGTGATGCTGATTGCGCTGTGGAAGACTGTTGCAGCCACTTCGCAAATGCCGGTGGCTTCTTTAGGTCGCAACATTAAAGCAGTATTCAATGGCAACGCTAGAACATCCGCACATAGAACGATTCCTCGAAGCACTCTGGTTTGAAAAAGGCCTGAGTGAGCACACACGCGATGCCTATCGCAGTGATCTTGAGCATTTCCATGCGTGGCTGAATACGCGTGATCTCGACCTGATCAGTGTGGGTCGTGAAGCGTTACTTGACCACTTGGCCTGGCGATTAAATGAAGGCTACAAGGCGCGCTCCACTGCGCGCTTCCTCTCCGGTGCGCGCGGCTTCTATCGCTATTTGGTGCGCGAAGGGGTGATTGAGCTGGACCCAACCCTGCAGGTCGATATGCCTCAGCTGGGCCGACCGCTGCCTAAATCGCTGTCTGAGGCGGATGTTGAGGCCTTGCTCGCCGCGCCCGAACTGGATGACCCGATTGGCCTGCGTGATCGTGCCATGCTCGAAGTGCTTTACGCGTGCGGGCTGCGGGTGAGCGAGCTGATTGGTCTTACTCTGGAGCAAGTCAATCTGCGCCAGGGCGTGTTGCGTGTGTTCGGCAAGGGCAGCAAAGAGCGGTTAGTGCCGCTGGGTGAGGAGGCGATTGCCTGGATAGAGCGCTACAGCAAAGAGGCGCGGCCCTTTTTGCTCGATGGCAAACCGAGCAACGTGTTGTTCCCCAGCTTGCGCGGCGAACAGATGACGCGCCAGACCTTCTGGCACCGCATCAAGCATCAGGCCAAGGTCGCCGGGATTGCCAAGTCACTGTCTCCGCACACCTTGCGTCACGCCTTCGCCACGCACCTGCTCAACCACGGCGCAGATTTGCGGGTGGTGCAGATGCTGCTCGGCCACAGTGATTTATCCACCACGCAAATTTATACCCATATCGCCCGAGCGCGGTTGCAGGAGTTGCACGGCAAGCATCACCCGCGCGGCTAGGGCAGCTCTCTGCGATTGGCGGATAAAACTGCAGGACAATGCTGCAGTTTTGCCGATTAACGCACCACTCATGCATAGGATGGCGCCAGAAGTGCGTCTCACAGTCGGCCTTTTCGGCCCGTTATGGTAGTCTCAACGACCCTAAAGATTGCGCTGCTCGACAGGAGTACCCATGCGCGTAACCCGATTTATTTCTGCCGCTGCCACCGCTGTTCTGGCTCTCATGAGCACTGTCACTCATGCCGATGATGCCGAGCAGGCTATCCGCAAGTCACTGGAGGCAATCCAGCTTGGTGTGCCGGTCGAAAGCGTTGCTGCCAGCCCTTTAAAGGGCTTGTATGAGGTCCATTTGCAGGGCGGTCGCGTGCTGTATGCCAGCCCCGATGGCCAGTTTCTGATGCAGGGCAATCTGTTTCAGATGACGCCTGGCGCACCGGTCAACCTGACCGAGAAAGCCGAGCGTACCGGCATCGCCAAAACCATCAATGGCATTCCAACCGCTGAAATGGTCGTGTACCCGGCGGTGGGCGAAGCCAAGACTCACATCACTGTATTTACCGATACCACGTGCCCGTATTGCCACAAGCTGCATGGTGAAGTGGCCGAGTTGAACAAGCGCGGCGTCGAAGTACGTTACCTGGCGTTCCCGCGTCAAGGGCCAGGCTCTGCTGGCGACAAGCAATTGCAGGCCGTGTGGTGTTCTTCCGACCGCACCAAGGCGATGGACGCCATGGTTGAAGGCCAGAATATCTCTGCACCCAAGTGCAGCAACCCGGTCAGCAAGCAATACATGCTTGGTCAGTCGGTGGGCGTAAACGGCACGCCGGCAATCGTTCTCGAAGACGGCCAGTTGATCCCCGGCTATCAGCCGGCAGCACAAGTGGCTGAATTGGCCCTCAACGCCAAGTAATATGCAGCAGGGCGCTGATCAGCTTGGCGCCCATGTAGATTGACTAATAAGCAGCCGCTTCGTAATGTGCGGCTCTATTTTCTGCGGCCGGCTTATCAGTCGGCCGTTTTATGCAGTACAGATGGGAGTTCAGTGTGAAACCGGTCAAAGTAGGCATCTGTGGATTAGGTACTGTCGGTGGCGGTACATTTAACGTGCTCAAGCGTAACGCCGAAGAAATTGCGCGGCGCGCTGGGCGTGGTATTGAAGTGGCGCAGATTGCGCAGCGTTCAGCCAACCCACAATGCGATACAACCGGCACTGCGATTACCAACGATGTATTCGAGGTTGCCAACAACCCTGAAATCGAGATTGTCATCGAGTTGATTGGTGGCAGCACCATCGCCCGCGATCTGGTGCTCAAGGCAATCGAGAACGGCAAGCACGTGGTCACTGCCAACAAGGCGCTGATTGCCGTGTACGGTAACGAGATCTTCGCCAAAGCGCGCGAGAAGGGCGTAATCGTCGCATTCGAAGCCGCTGTTGCTGGCGGCATCCCGGTGATCAAGGCCATCCGCGAAGGCCTCGCTGCCAACCGTATCAACTGGCTGGCTGGCATCATCAACGGCACCGGCAACTTCATTCTCAGCGAAATGCGCGAGAAGGGCCGCACCTTCGAAGACGTGCTCGCAGAGGCGCAGGCGCTGGGTTATGCCGAAGCAGACCCGACCTTCGACGTTGAAGGCATCGACGCGGCGCACAAGCTGACCATTCTGGCGTCCATCGCCTTTGGTGTGCCGCTGCAGTTTGACAAGGCCTACACCGAGGGCATCACCAAGCTGACCTCGGCAGACGTCAACTACGCTGACGCGCTGGGTTATCGCATCAAGCATCTGGGTGTGGCCCGCCGCACTGACGCGGGCATTGAGCTGCGCGTTCACCCGACGCTGATCCCGGCTGACCGCCTGATCGCCAACGTCAACGGCGTAATGAACGCCGTGATGGTCAACGGTGACGCCGTCGGTTCAACCCTGTACTACGGCGCTGGCGCCGGTATGGAGCCAACCGCATCGTCTGTGGTGGCGGATTTGGTCGACGTGGTGCGTGCACTGACTACCGACCCAACCAACCATGTGCCGCATCTGGCCTTCCAGCCGGACGCGTTGTCAGATCACCCGATTCTGCCGATCAATGCCTGCGAGAGCGCTTACTACCTGCGCATTCAGGCTAAAGACCGTCCGGGCGTTTTGGCTCAGGTGGCCAGTATTCTGTCGGCTC
>MDTG01070842.1_pt1 | contig 14751 bp, 14 predicted proteins | sample 811421 | NCBI WGS metagenome assembly MDTG01 (sample SAMN05326645, study PRJNA326480) | marine metagenome | isolation source: seawater | place: Pacific Ocean: South East | collected 2011
AAGAATATGGAATCATTACTTCAAGGAAAATGCCCTGAAGGCTTTGATAGTGAAGATAAATTAATTTCTAGACAATTGAAGAATCTTAAATTCACTGCTCCGATTGCTTTGAATATGGCTAGTGATTTGATTGATGCCACTGCAAATAATTCACTTGCTGATGGATTGGATATGGAGTTATCAAAATTACACGATATATTTGCGACAAATGATGCTTTAGAAGGCTTATCGGCGCTAATTGAGGGACGTCGTCCTACGTACAATAATTCTTGATTATACCCACTTTTTCTGCATAGAAACTACACTTTGTACTAATTCTTCTAAATTTAGTGGTTCTTGATTTTCTTGAGCTAATTTAATTCCACTTCTAACCGCTTCGACTAATTCACGATTAGGCTTTTCATGAATCATTTCTGCTATTACTTGCTCGATTGTTTGCCCTTTACCATTTAGAATTGCTAATCTTGCTCTTGCTAATTCATCTTCATCTTTCGGTTCTCTTACTCCAGTCATACGATCTCCTCCAACATAGTAGCTTCTTGTAAAGAGTCATACCATTGTTTCCAGTCAACTATTTCTTCATCAGTCCACTGATTTAGTGGTCCGAATTGTGAAATTTTTTGACTACTTTCTTCCAATATACAAAATTCAGAGTTCCTACTTTTCTTGATTCCCGGTGCTCCAAGAACTAATGCTGTTTCAATTATTGTAGAGCCTAAAGCTAGACTGTTAGTATCAGTAGAACTCCAATAGGCCATGAAACCAGGATGGGTGTGAACCCATAGTTTGAACGGTGCCATGAACCCGTGCGGTGCTTTGAGAATAACTCGTCCAGGGTCGCCCCAGTCTATTGAAATATTATCTTCACTATCAATTAGAACAGAGGTTTCAAGACCAGCGAGTAGTGACAATGAGTACACAACATCCCATCTACCTAATGATGACGCGATTCTTTGGACATCGAGTAGTACCGGACTTTCTACATCTCTCCTCTTTGCCAATTCACAAACATCAAACCACTGATTTTGTGTTAGTTCTATTTGTTCTAAATGTGGTATTTCTATCATTGTATCACCTTCTCTGTTCTGTTTATTTTTGGAAAACTCAATTGTCCAAAATTCATTGAACCCATACTTTGAATTGGCGCTGGACAATTTCTAAGTTGCTGTAATGCCCATTGTGCTCCGTATGAAGCAGCGATGGCAAAACCAAATTCTAGATTTCCAAGTTCTAGCGCGCCATCATGTTGACAACTCTTTGGCTTATGGTCAGGAGTCATCTGTGCAACTAGTTCTTTTTCAGATTCTGAAGTCATTACTAGATAACCATCGCCTCCGCATCTCAAATCAATCCAAGGAATCTCTAGTGAGTGAACAAGTCTTCTTGGCTCGGGTCTATCAACACAAATAATTACTAAATTTGAATTACTCAATTGATTAAGTTGGCGAAAGTTTTCTGCCATACCTTTTACGATTATGTAATCATCTTGAAGAGAGGAATATTTTGTTTCCAAGCATTTTACTTTCAAACTACCAATGTCGGATTCCGTATATTTTTGATGCCCTAAATTAGTGCTTTCAACAACATCTCCATCCATTATTATAATTTCACATCTCTGCTTAATTCTCTTAAGGGCTGGAATTAGTAGGTCTACGACTTGACTACCAATGCCACCTGCTCCTATAATTGTTAGAATAGGACGATTATTATCACTAGACATGTAAGCATATCAATTCTACAGGATTTAAACAATTAACACTGGAAATCTTCGCCGACATTTGAAAAGGTGAATGCCTACGCGTGTTCATGACCGGCAAGGTGGCGATGATTACTGGCGTAACAGGCCAAGATGGGTCCTATCTTGCAGAATTATTACTTTCAAAAGGATATATCGTCCATGGTTTAGTTAGGAGAGTATCTCAACCTGCTCTAGGGCGAAGTTTGATCAACCACTTGATTGATAATGATAATTTCCATTTGATGAATGGCGATTTAGCAGACCAAAATTCGATAGATAATGCAGTCTCAACTACAAAGCCCGATGAATTTTACAACTTGGGCGCGATGTCTTTTGTCCCTGAATCTTGGAGGTCTCCCATGATGACTGCAGATATAACCGGATTAGGTGCTCTAAGGTGCCTTGAGGCGATCCGTAAGCATGCCCCCCAGTGCAAATTTTATCAAGCGGGTTCTTCAGAACAATACGGAAAAGTAAGAGATGTACCTCAGACAGAGAAAACCCCTTTCCACCCGAGGTCTCCATATGGGTGTGCAAAAGTTTTCGCTTTTGAAATTACAAGAAATTATCGAGAATCATATGATATGTTTGCTTGTACTGGAATTCTTTTCAATCATGAAAGTCCAAGAAGGGGTCTTGAATTTGTAACTAGAAAAGTTACAATGACTGCAGCTAGAATTGCTCATGGATTTGATCAATGCTTGTGGATTGGTAATGTCGAAGCAAAAAGAGATTGGGGATTTGCTGGGGACTATGTTGAAATGCAATGGAGAATGCTTCAACAAGACACCCCAGACGATTATGTGGTTGCAACTGGAAGGACACATAGTGTTAGGGATATGATTTCTTTGGCATTTTCTCATTTAGGAATGAATTTGACTTGGTCCGGAGAGGGAGTTGATACTATAGCAACAGATCAAGAAGGAGAAATTAGAGTTAGAACCAATCCGAAATTTTTCCGCCCTGCAGAGGTTGATTTGTTGATAGGTGACGCGTCATTATCAAAGAAAGAACTCGGTTGGGTCCCTGAAACTTCATTTGAACAATTGGTCGCCATGATGGTCGATTCAGATATGAAAATAGTACAAGAAGCAGTAGATGGCGGATATGCCCCTCCTTCACCTCCAGAATGATGGAGGAATGTAAATGTCAAAACAACCAGTTTTGTACAGTTTTCGAAGATGTCCTTACGCTATGAGAGCAAGAATGTCAATGGTTAGAACCGATTACAGAGTTGAGCATCGCGAAGTTGTTCTTCGTGATAGGCCTCAACATATGATGGAAATATCTCCAAAAGGAACAGTCCCAGTACTTCTTTTATCCGACCAGAGTGTTATTGAAGAAAGTCTTGAGATTATGCAACATGTCCTCGACTGGAATCTCAGTGAGAATGAAAGTGAGTGGGTTTCTAGGAATGATAATGAATTCAAGTTTCATCTTGATAGATATAAATATCCTAATCGATACGAAAATGTCGATAGTATTCAGCACCGTCAAAAAGCATCGATTTATCTTAATGATTTAGATAATTTTCTAGATAGTGATGAATTGACTACTTCTTTAAGCGATGCACTTTTTCCATTCGTTCGTCAATTCGCCAACCATGATAGAGATTGGTTTGATTCACAAGCCTGGAAGAATATTCATGTCTGGCTTTCCAGTAATTTAGAGAGTACAGAATTTCGTATTTGTATGAAGAAGTACAAACAGTGGCATGATGGGGACGGGCCAGTTTTTTTTCCAATTACTGAATAATTGGAAGATGCTTTACTGGTGGCGCAATACCCAAGTCATCAGGGAAAAACATTGTAGGTTCCGGAATTGGAATTGGAGTAATCTCGTGCCCGACTAGAGCAACTCGACTTGGTTTAGAGTCGGATAGAATTTTTCTTCCAGTAAGTGGAGCAATCTTAGCTGAGAAATCCATAATATCATCATGACTCGGCATATTTTCCGCACTTAGATTTTCTCTGCTATGACCGACAAAAACGTAACCCTTGTTTTCAATAAAATCAGGATCTGCTCTATTATCTAGTGCAGCAAACTGTTCAATATGCTTATCACTCATATTGATTCCCTTCATTAATGTATGTCGGCAAACAATTCTAGTATCTAAAGAGGGCAATAGGTCAATTGTTTTCTCAAATTGTTCCCATGCTCTTGAATTCCATTTTGGCCTACAGACGTTATCGAAAACCTCCTTATTTGGAGCATCTACCGAAACATATAGCTGGGTAGGTAATGTATCTAGTCTTTCCAAAACTTTGGGAAATGTTCCATTTGTCACAAGCATTGTAGTCATTCCATGTTTGTGGCAGAGGTCCATGTATTCAGCCAGTCTTGTATATAGGGTGGGTTCACCATTCAAAGAAATAGCAACATGTTTAGGGTTTTGAGCATCTAACCATTTTTCTCTTGGAACTTTAGGATTCCCCCCAAAGCCAGAAAGTAGTCTGCGCTGTGCTCTAACCGATTCATACAATAGTTCCATCGGGTCTTGGTCTGATAGTTCAAGAGTATCCATGTGAGGCTCTCTCCAGCAATAGGTACAGGCAAGGTTGCACTGATCAACGACTGGCGAAGTCTGCATACAGTTATGGCTTTGAACTCCGTAGAATTTTCCTTTGTAACACTGTCTATCTCTTAGTAGAGATTCTTTGGTCCAGTGGCAGGTTTTAACACCACCATGGTCTCCTACAATGTGGTATCTTTGTTTTTGCAATTTTGCTTTTAACGCTAAGTCCATACCCATTTGGCACACTCTCCTAAGCCGTCTTCCTCTGTCCCACAAGTGGTGTCGGGTTAGGCTCGGATAAACTAGCCACAAGCAACCTTTTTATCAATGGCGCGCCTAGTAATTTTTATTCAGAATTTAAAATCAAGCCTTAGTAATTAGTCAAAATAACATGGAGATAAGGTTATTTTAAAAACACTTAATTTCTTTTTTACACCTATGTGTTGGCTTTCTTACCACTTATTAATATAGTTCGGGTTCCTAATTTACACTGAAGCAACAATAATAACTGAGGTGGCATAAATGGATAAAGAATTAGAGAATTTTGTAGAAGAAATATTGGAAAAACAAATTTATAGAAATGGTATTTTTACCAGTTGGATTGACAAAATAGTACAGGCTATGTCAGATTTTCGAGCAACTTCTGATACTCGTGGAATGTATGGAGTTAGAGGTGGAAACTGATGGATGAATATTTAGACCAATATGTTGAGTTCGTAATTGAGTCACAACAATTTCGTAGTGGAATATCGTTTACCCCCTCATGGTTTTCTAGAATCTTTAGCCGTAAGAAATGAGTTTAGCAATACTAAGTTCCTTAACTGACCGCTCTATCGTGTGTCATGGTTCGGTGGGCATATCACCTTCTTGGATTATTGACGCCGTTGGTTACTATCCTTGGAATTTATCTTGGCGGATGGTGGATGGGCTCGACTATTTTTCTTGCCCTGGGGTTATATCCTATCTTAGATTATATTTTTGGAACTAGTTCAGAAGTACCTTCTGTAGATAACCGTCGACCGTTTGATATTATTGTACATATACATGGTTTTCTAGTTCCAGTTGTGATACTGGTTTTATTTTGGAAAATTTTGACTTCCTCTCCTAATGTTTTATTCTTATTATTAGGCGTAATTTCTGTGGGGTTAAGTTCAGGTGCATCAGGAATTGTTACTGCTCATGAGTTAGGTCATAGAAAACCTAAATCATTTAGTTGGTGGCTTGCTAGAATTGATTTACTATGTGTAAATTATTTACATTTCACCATTGAACATAATCATACCCATCACAAACATTGGGCACGTCCAGTAGATCCAACCTCAGCACCAATTGGCAGAAATGTATACTTCCATTTTTTGCGTACAGTTCCACTTCAGATAATTGGTGCATACAAAGCTAGACCAAAGGATGTAAGGATCTCCTTTTTGGTTGAAGCGATATTACTTATCTCATTATTTTTCATTTCTGAAATCATTTTCTTGGCGTTCATTGGACAGGCAATTGTTGCCATTTTCTTACTAGAATTTGTCAATTATTTACAGCATTATGGTTTGTCACGCGGTATGGATGAAAGAGCTAATGCAACTCATGCTTGGGAAAGTAGGCATCTCTGGTCTAGATGGACTTTAATGGAATTGCCATTACATCCTTCGCATCATCTAAGATCTAGTACAAATTATCATAATTTATCGGTACATGATGAGTCACCTCAACTGCCAAGTGGATACTACATTATGTTCTGGACAGCTTTAATTCCACCACTATTTCATAGACGAATGAAAAGAGCGCTTAGATAGCATTTTGAAACATTCATATATATATGAAAACCTAATGATGCTGTTTATAAGTGACAGCCATGTTAGAAATCAATCAATTAACTAAATCATTTGGAATTGGTTCTAACAAACTACAGGTCCTAAAAGGAATAGATATGGAAATGAAAACAGGGGAACTTGTTGCTTTGATGGGGCCATCAGGTTGTGGAAAGTCTACACTTCTCAACATTATAGGTGGTTTACTGCCAGGGGATGGTGGTAAAATTACATTGAAAGCCAAAGATTACGGTTTAAAAGGACCTTCAAGTGTAGTAGATGTCAGAAGAGAATTAGTTGGTTGGATTTTCCAAGATTTCCATTTATTGAATCATCTTTCCGCATTGGATAATGTAGCGATTGCTCTAGAGTTATCGGGAACAGAATCCAAAGAAGCAGAGGTTAGAGCATCAGAAGCATTGGAAAGAGTTGGCTTAGGAGATAGAATGCATCATATTCCTGAGCAATTATCTGGAGGTCAGCAGCAGAGAGTTGCGATTGCTAGGGCTATTGCAGGAAATCGTCCATTACTTCTTGCAGATGAACCAACAGGTAACCTAGATATAGCCAGTGGGAAAGAAGTATTGCAACTTTTCAAGAATTTATGCCATGACGAAGAAAACCCTATTTCCATTCTTATGGTAACTCATGACCCTGAACTTGCTTCAAATGCAGATAGGATGCTTCTGTTGACTGACGGTAAAACCAAGGCTTCCGATATTAGAAGTGCTTGGGGAATTGAAGATTCTAAAGGTGAGGAAGAATGAGTTCCAAATCAGAAGATTCAGAGTTTGATGCCTTCAGCGTAGAAGAGGTTCCGAAAATCAATTTTATTGAAAAATGGCGTCGAAGAATTCGTGACGCTCCAGAAAATATCAGACTTGCTTCACAGAGTGCTTGGCGTGGGAGAGAAAGAGGATTAGCCGTTGTTGCAGGGGTTTTCCTTGCTTCTTTAGTTATTACAACAGTATTTTCTTACGGAGTAGGTTTATCTCAGATTTTCTTTGATGAATCATTAAGTGGTGAGCCAATTGATGCTAAGGTTGAATATGCTAGAGAACCGGTTGAAGGTGCAGACGGATGGTCAAATAACACCACTACAATGCAGAATGTCTGTACAGAATTAATGGAAAAGTATTCTGAGGAATTGAGTGACTGCGCTCTAATTTTTGGTCGTCAAGGAATTCACAGTGGGGGATTTTTCAATGAAGATTTTGTCTTTGCCCAACCTCTTGAAATGCGGTCAATTACCGATGATCAAAATCCATATTGGCTCAATGTTACCTTCAATTATCCTGAACTCGATGATGGCGGTCCACCAATTTCCGATATGCGCTCAATACGATTAATGGGTCCAGAGGCCTTCGATGGAGAACTAGCCAGCAGATATGGCGAGAGGATTATCCAAGGTCAGGGAGAATGGCCAGATCCTGAAAATATGTCATTACAAAGAGGCGTAATCCTTCCATCTAATATCGCTTCTCAAGCCAAGGCAGAAGTTGGAGATGTATTAGAAACAGTAGAGTTTGTTTACGTTGTCGATAGTGAATTTTTCGATTCGGGTGGCGTAGAGTTAGTAGAATCATGTGCTGGTGTTGCTTCAGCATCTCCAAACGGGAAGATATACTGTCGTCAATCAATCATTATGACAAATATGACTGTTGTTGGTATATATCAACCATGGGATTTAGGAAATCCAACTCTTGCTCCAAATCCAATTTTTACCACTTGGACGGCTCTTGATGAAAGTCAAAGAGCGACTCTTATGGATTATGACCACATGTATCTTGGAGTTACGATTGACAGAAGTCAGTTACCAACCTCATCAACAGCAGACGCCCAAGAATGGCTTAATGTGTTGAAAAGCGACATAATGGCTGATAACTATACTTCGGAAGGAGTAGAATTATTCTACACAGATATTGTTGGTGGAACGATTACTTTCCTCAATATTTTCCTTGGTTTGATTCAAACTTTTGACTATATTATCATGGTGCCAATTGTAGTAATGTCATTGGCCGTACTTGTGTATGGATTGATTTTATCACTTGAACAACGCCGTAAGGAAATTAGTATTCATCGAGTAATTGGTGCTGATAGCGCCGGACTTCAAGGGATGGTTCTATTGGAGTTAGCTGTATTTTCCTCAGTTGCTTGGATTGCAGGTTATCTATTAGCAATGTTTTCTGTGCCTATTGTTCTTTCAGCAGTTGGATTTATGGAATTTAGAACCGGTGAATATAATATCGATCCTGCATTGAGTTTTGGCTCAACATTGTTTACTGCTCTTTCGACTCTCGGTCTTGCGATTCTTTTCGGTAGAAAGCGTTCACAGAAATTCATAGAATTAGAAATTGAAGAGGGAGTAAAAAGTACCATGCAAGCGGCTGAACCAAAAAGATGGCTTCATTGGTTATGTTTCATTTTTGGTCTAATTTCAGTTATAGACACATGGCTAGAAATGAATGGTAGCGAAGATGGAATAGTTTCTAATTTCTTCTTTGAAGGTCTTCTTGGAATTTTTGGTCCATTCTTGCTTTGGATTGGAGGTGCATTATTACTAGGAAGAATCGGAGCCAAAGGCCCTCAAATAATGCAGCTTTTATTTGGACGTTCTCGACTATTAAAAGATGTTAAAAGAGGTTTGAAAGGTTCCGGTTCGACTGAATCAGTCAATAGATTGGCAGTAATTATGCTATTGACCCTTTCAATTGTAACACTTGCAGCAGTACAAGGATATACAGGGACACTTGTTGATGAAAGAACTGTAGATGCCACTGTTGGTTCTGATATTCAAGTGACTTTTGAAGATCCTCTAAATCAGTCACAAGCGCTTTCAATATTCAATGAAATATACGACGGTAGCGCTACTGCAGTTGCTACTACAGTTCCAAGTATTTTGTTAAAACCAACAGATGGCGGAGATACACTAAGGACTTGGGTTATTCTTGATGATAGTGAGGAAGTACTGAAATGGAATGAACAATCTATACCTGGAACCGATGTTTCAGATGCTTTACAAGCCTATTCGAACCTTGGTTTTACAGCAGGTGAAGATTCTGCTTATACGTTGAAACTTGCAGGCTCTGATGGCGGAAAAGAAGGTAATTTGGATGATGTTCTCTTGGAAGATGGCGATAAACAATTTGAGAGATTAGAATTTACTTGGGATGAAATATCATTTAGATTCATAGATAATTCAGATAACATTGATCCGTTCGAACTCTTTTTACAATATACTGAATTAATGAATCTTGATTTGAGTGATGTTGATTTTTCAGGACAAGATTTGAGTTATAGAAACCTCAGTCGTTTAGACTTTAGTGGCGCTAATCTATCAGGGGCCAACCTTCAAGGTTCAAACCTTAGTGAGTCTATATTTGTAGGTACTAATTTAGATAATACCAATCTTCAAGATACCAATTTAGTTAATACAATCATTGTTGAACTCACTGAAGGTTCGATGAATCAAGCAAATCTATCTGGTTCAAATATGGCTGGTTTATTTGGTCAAGTTGACTTTTCCCAAGCCATTCTTGGTAATGCTACTTGTCCTGATGAAAGCATGGCTAATGCTACTGGGTGTGAATCTGGCGGTTCATTTATTCCAACTCCATTAGCAGCTCCAATATTTGCAGCAGGAGTTCAAGTTGAATTCATTGTAATCCCCCACAATATTACATTAGAGTACATGGGGCTTCACAAGTTTATTCCAGGAATTTCAACCACTACTATTGATAGTGAGCTAGTAATTGGGGAATCTTCATGGAGAGCCTTAGTTGGAGATGATAGATGGTCTAATCATAATTCTACAACATGGATATTCAAGATAGATGGAGTCGAAGGTGAAGATCTGGAGGCCTTAGGTTCTAATATTGAAGCAGACTTTAGAGTTGCAGGAGTAATAGATTGGGCAAGTCAGCATAAGACTGTAGAAAGAAATGGAGGTTTGATTTTTGGAACACCGGGGCTTTTATCTTTACAATTTGTAGTTGCTAGCATCGCTGCAGTTGCTTCCAGTTTCGTATTCTTATCACTAGTGCTAAACCAAAGGAAGAAAGAGTTGGCAGTTCTTCAAGCAATCGGAGCCAGTCCAAATCAAATTCTACGATTAGTTCTATTTGAGATATTATCAATAGTCATGGTTTCGATGGTATTAGGTTTGATTCTTGGAATTGGTCTAGCATTTTCTTTTAATGGATTCTTTGATGTGTTCGGATTTATTTTCGGAATATTTGGTGGAACTTCTACTAGTATTCGTAGAGAGTTAGTTTATCCATGGCTACAACTTGGATTTGTTTCATTATCTGTTTTTGCAGCGGTAGTAATGGCATTACTTGTTACCACTCGTAGAGCATTAAAATCAGACCTAGCAATGGTCTTGAAGGGGGAGTAGTAATGGTAGATAGTATTCTAAAAGCACAGGCATTGTATCATGTCTATGAATCTAAGGCTGAGGACGGAAACGTTGTAGCACTTAGAGGCCTTCATATAGATGTTAAAGAAGGTGAAGCAATTGCTGTAGTTGGTCCCTCAGGATCGGGTAAATCGACTCTGATGAAGTGTCTTGGTGGATTGATGAAGGCTAGTGCTGGTTCAGTTTTCTTAGCAGGTAAAAACATGACACGTCTAAGCGGCCCTGAATTAGTTCATCTTAGACAGAAAACAGTATCATTTATTTTCCAAGATGGTAATTTGCTTCCTAATATGAATGCCAGAGATAATGTTGCACAACCGCTTAGACATCAAGGTATTTCATCAAGGAAAGCGTTAAAATTAGCTGACGAGATGTTAGACAAGCTTGGAATTTTACATCGTGCTAAGGCTCTGCCAATGAAATTAAGCGGTGGAGAGCAACAAAGAGTAGCGATTGCTAGAGCATTGATTACTAATCCTAGATTGATTCTTGCTGATGAACCAACTGGTGCTTTAGACCCAGTAACAAGTAGAGAAGTTCTTGCTTTATTCAAAGACTTACACCAAAATGATGGTGTTTCATTCCTAATTGTAACCCACTCGAAAGAGGTAGCAGCATTTGCTAATCGTTCATTAGAACTTAGAGACGGAAGATTTGTCGCAGAACATGGAGTAGGAGTTGATGTTGAAGACCTTTCAGAGGGTAGAGAATTGATAATTGATGATACGGGCACAGTTACTTTACCTCCCGATGTCCTTCTAAAAATTGGAGGAGCGGGGAAATACATGATCGGAAATATGGACAGTGGATATATTTCATTACAGGGAGAAGGAGTTGAAAGTATGGGCAAATTAGAACTTGCTTCAATGTGTCCTGCCTGCAAGCATGATTACGGCGATAGTGATGATCAGTTGTGTCCCGTCTGCGGAGCTAGTAGACCTATGATTGAAGTAAAATAATCAAAAATTGATTAATTTTCATTTGGTTTAATAATAGAATTTTTTATTGTTTGAACAGTTAATGTTAATCCGAAAATACATGTTGCGACAACTGCAATCATAGATCCACTACCAGTGTCGAATTCTGCGGAGAAATATAGTCCAATTAGTACTGTTATTACTCCAATAATTTGGGCAAGGATTACACACGAGCGAAAACTTTTGCCTATTAATTGAGCTGTGGCTGCAGGTGCAACTATCAATGCAGTAACTAGTAGAACTCCAATAATTTGTACCATACTTACAATTATTGAAGCAGTAAGTACACTAAAATAAAGACTGATGAAACGGACAGGTAATCCTTGGACTTTAGCAGCGATTGGGTCAATCGATATTGATAGAAAACTATGATATAAAATTAACATTGAGAGGAATCCAATAATTCCTACACTCGAAATTAAATTGAAACTTTCAGCATCAACCATCAACATATCTCCATATAGATATCCATCAACAGTAGAATTTGCAGCACCTCCCCATATACGCATTATTACTATTCCTAAACCTAGCATACCCGTTAGGAAAATTGCTATTGCAGTATCTCCAGTAATTATTCCATAAGTCTGTAAAAGATCTATTGCTATAGCGGCGATGATGCTAATAATTAATGCATACCACAAGGGCCCAATTCCACCAAATACTAGTCCAATAGCAATTGCACCAAATGATACATGTCCTAAACCATCACCGATTAAAGCAAGATTTCTAATCAATAAGAATGTTCCAAGAAAACCAGCTAAAATAGCAACAATTAATGAGGCAATCAAAGGTCTGTGGAAATACTCTAGAAGGAAATAAGATGGAAAAAATTCTCCAGGCATATAATTACCCAATACTTTCAACAATGGACCTAGTTCGTGAATTATAAAATCTCCAATCCACATCTTAATCTTCACCTCCTGAATTTGATACTAAGTGTATGATAGGTTCTTCTTTTGACTCTCTAGATCCTCCAAAGTCTTCTTCACTATGTGTTGGCTCTATACCCCTTAATTGTGCAAGGCTAGAAAGTTCTGGGAATTCAGAGGTAGGTCCATCAAATTGTATATTTTGTTCAAGGTAAATCATTCGATGAACTGTTTGTTTGATGGTTGCTAAATCATGAGAAATCATGATAAATGTTTTATTTTTTCCGTGGCATAAATTGTCTAATAATTTCATTATAGAGTTTCTTGATTCACGATCAACTCCAACCATAGGCTCATCCATTAAAATCAGATCAGACTCTGAGGCTAGTGCTTTTCCTATTGCAGCACGTTGTCGCTGACCTCCAGATAGTTTCGTAATCCTAGTATCTTTATATTCTTCCAGTCCAACAACTTTTATTATATCTTCAATCTTCTTTCTATCTTTTTTGGTCAATCTGAAAAATGACTTTCTATTAAGTGAGCCTAAGGATATAAATTCCTTTACAGTAATTTGTAAATTGGTAGGAAGCTTTGAAGCGGTTTGTGGCACCCATCCTACCCTTCCAATATTATTTTTTGAAAGAGGTAATTCATTGTAAATTTTTATCGAACCCGACTTAGGCTTTAATATTCCGAGAATTGTCATTATCAAAGTACTTTTACCGCCACCATTAGGTCCAACGATTCCAACAAATTCGCCGCATTTAATTGACAAATTTATATCCTCAATAACCTTACTTCCTGAACGAAAAACACACAGGTTAGATACGTTAAGAATTTCTTCTTGACAAACAGAAACCTCCTTAGACCAAGAAAAATCCACTATAACAGCCTCGTAGCAGTTTTGATAAATATCTTGTGATAATTATCATCTCAAGCGGTACATCCCATACCGGTTTTCAGGTTTTCAAGATTTTTATTCATCATTGTCAGATAAGTATCACTTGAGTCCGAAGGAGACATCTCCATAGTGTAGAGGTAAAGAACTTCAACATTGGTCTCTTGTACAATACTATCTACTGCACTTTTCTGAGTGTATTCTTCAATATACAGTACATTAATTTCATCTTCTTTGATCTTTTCAATTACTTTTTGAACATCAGCCACTGAAGGCTCTCCTTCAGGGTCTAAACCGTGGACTGTGACAAATTCAATCCCATATCTAACTGTTAGGTACGAGTAGGCATTGTGATTAGCAGCAACCGAATTTGTGGTACAGGTACTAGAAGGTCCGAATGTATTGCTATAATCTATATGTATTCTATCTAGCTCAAGCATGAATTTTTCAGCATTTTCAGAAAATGTCTCATTTCCTTCAGGGAATTGTTCGATTAGTGCATTAAGTACTAATTTTGTTTGAGCCTTGAAAGCAACAGGATCAAGCCAACTGTGCGGGTCATATTCGAATTCTTCTTCTTCATCATCTGCGACAATACTTGTTTCATCGTCATGCCCAGCATGGTCTTCATGCCCGCTATGGTCCTCATGTCCGCTATGGTCCTCATGCCCGCTATGGTCCTCATGAGCTACTTCGCCCATCAAAATATGTGCTGTAATGTGGGATGGTAGTGCAAAACCATAGTCGCCTTCATTCTCTACATGGATAGTTAGATATCCACGTGTACCATCATTCGGTGCGCCTTCCATCCACAAATTTCCAGCGGCTTCACAATCAGATTTATTGGTATCTTCCATATTTTCATGAGTTTCTACATTGTGACAGATAGGATATTCAACATCGTCATCATTGCTTAGCCACCAGAAAAAATCATTGAAAATATTGTAGTCGTCGTCGTCATGGCGTTCGCATTCCCAAGATGAATTCGTAAGCTCTAAACATTTGTCTTCATCGTAGCCATCGCTCATACTTATGTTACCTTCAGCGTCTAACCACTCACTCAACCAACATTCGTAATGGCTATCAGCTGGGTCATTGGAAACAGTACATCCATCATAGAAATTTGAATTGTGGTCGTCGTCATGGTCATCGTGGTCGTCATGGCCTTCATCGCCGTGTTCGTCATGACCTTCATCTCCATGGTCATCGTGGCCATCGCCGTGGTCACCATGTCCGTGTTCGTGGTGAGCGTGACCTCCAAGCATTGGAAGAGCAGCGACTTCAAAGTTAGTGATATCGGTTGAATTGGTCTCAAATTCTACTATGTGTACACCTTCTTCAAGATGGAAAACAGCGATTACTGTATCTGAAGGGCATCCTGCAGGGTTTTCAATTACCTTTTCTGGTTCGGCATGCGCATGCTCGTCGTGATCTCCATGGTCGTCATGGTCGTCATGTCCAGTGTGGTCGTCATGGTCATCTTCTGCGATTGGTATTAGTGAAACATCGGAAGTAGATGGTGCAAA
>MDTG01096299.1_pt1 | contig 14751 bp, 6 predicted proteins | sample 811421 | NCBI WGS metagenome assembly MDTG01 (sample SAMN05326645, study PRJNA326480) | marine metagenome | isolation source: seawater | place: Pacific Ocean: South East | collected 2011
TCTGAGAAAAATATATTTGTTTATTACGAGGACTTCAATGATAGTAAATGGATTGACTTTGGTAGTATTGCAAAAATTAGAGAAAAAATTTCAAAAAAATTTCTTACTGACTCTGAAAATAAAAAAGTATTTATGACACTCCAGGATGTTTTTCCAATTGAATATAAGGATGTAATTTTTAAAAATTATCGTGGTGTAGAGGCGACGGGTTTATGGAAGTTAAGCGACTTATCCGCAGGAGGACCATTTAAGAGTTATATTTTATATAATGAGAAAAAGAAAAGAGCTTACTACATAGAGGGGTATGTTTTTGCTCCAGGTCAAAAAAAAAGAAATTTAATGCAAGAAATAAACTCTATTTTAAACACATTTGAGATATGATATCGTTTTTGAAAGGAATTAAGGTCGAGATTGATCCTGCAAAAGTAATAATTGATGTAAATGGGATTGGTTATAAAGTCAATATATCATTAAGAACATATTCAAAGATCAAGGATATAGATGATCTACATATATTCACACATCTTCATGTGAAAGAAGATTCTCATACTCTCTATGGGTTTTATAATAAAATGGAAAGAAAAACATTCCTAGATCTAGTTTCAATATCAGGTGTGGGTCCTAGCACAGCTGTTATGATCTTATCATCTCTTTCAGCAGATGAGTTAAAATTAGCAATTATAGATTCAGATGTAAATAAGATAAAATCAGTTAAAGGAATTGGCCAAAAAACAGCAGAGAGAATCATTTTAGAATTAAAAGATAAGATTTCAGCAGAAGATATTGAAAATGTAAAACTTTCTCCAAATATAGGCAATACAACAAGAGATGAAGCGTTATCTGCTTTGTCTTCTTTGGGTATTTCGAAGAATGTTGTTGAACGCCATATTGACTCCATTATAGATAAAAATAATGATATCAATCTGGAGGATCTTATAAAAGAAGTACTTAAGAGATCGTAGTGGAAAAAAAGCTTTACTTTGAGACTAGCATTATATTCTTGTATATTTTTTCTTATAGTATTCCTAGCTAATACCTCTTATTTACTTAGTCAAAATAGTTTAGATACAGTAAATAGTGAAGTTGATACAGTCTATACTCCTTCAAACTTTACTACATACCAAATTAATGACAGATACTCAGATCCTTTTTCAAGTCTTTACTCGAACAATGCATACAATTTAAATACTAACCTTTTAAAGCTTTCCTCAAGGTACGACACATCTAGAGTTTTCTACCTAGAAGAAAAATTAGGTTCCTTGAATTATAGACCTTCAATTGCTATACCATTTAATAATTTCGACAGATATAATACTAAGAAACAAGTTAAAGAATACTTCAGAGACAAATCACTAAGCTTAGACGGAGAGAGTACTTTAAAGAGTGGCAGGCTTATTCCAAAAATATATATACCTGAGTCTCTTGATAGAATTTTTGGTGGAAACTTTATTGATTTACAAGTTAACGGATTTGTTAATCTTGATTTTGGAGGAAGATTTCAAAAAGTTGAAAATCCCTCAATACCTATAAGGCAACAGAGAAACGGAGGATTTAATTATGACCAGCAAATAAACTTAAATATTAATGGTAAAGTTGGTGAAAAATTAAAAATTACTGCAAATTTTGATAACAATAATACATTTGACTTTCAGAATAATTTAAAATTAGATTATACAGGATTCGACGAGGAGATAGTAAAAAAAATTGAAGTTGGAAATGTGAGTATGCCTGTAAAAAATAGTCTTCTTAGGGGAGCTCAGAGTTTATTTGGTCTAAAAACACAACTACAGTTTGGGAGATTGAGTATTACAGGAATTTTATCTAGGCAACAAGGTAAAGCAGAATCAATTAAAATAGATAATGGTTTTCAAGGAAGGGAATTTGAAATTATTGGTTCCAACTATGACAGAAATAGACATTATTTCTTAGGTCACTTTTTTAGAGATAATTACGAGAGATGGTTAAGATCTCTACCTCTAGTAACCTCAGGGATAAATATTAATAGGGTTGAGGTTTATATTCTTAATAGGACAAATAACTCTGAGTCCTTAAGGAATTTTGCAGCATTTACTGATTTGGGAGAAGGTAGCGTAATTCTTAAACAAAATAATTCACAAATAGGGCCAGGTAATGGTGGACCAAATGATAATGGTTCAAATTCATTATTTACCAATTTAACATCTAATGGTAGCTTAAGGGATATTGACCAAGTTGATAACTTATTATCTTCTCAGTTCATTTTTTCAAAATCATTAGATTATGAGAAGGTTACTTCTGCACGTAAACTTGGTACGGATGAATATGAGATAAATAAGACCTTAGGTTATATCTCATTACTTCGAAGACTTCAGAATGATGAGGTTTTAGCAGTTTCTTACGAATACACTTACAACGGTGAAAGGTTTAAGGTCGGTGAACTGACGGAAGACTACCAAAATAGAGATGAGAGTGAGGTCATATTTTTAAAACTATTAAGACCATCAAATATTAATGTCTCAATCCCCACATGGGACTTGATGATGAAGAATATTTATAACCTTAATGCGACTAGAATTGAAAGTGAAAACTTTGAACTCAAAGTGAATTACCGTGATGATGCTGTGGGATTTAATAATCCAAGCCTTAATGAGGGAGTACTAACTCGAGATAAACCACTTGTTAGACTTTTGGGTTTAGATAGACTAAACTCTAATAATGATCCTCAATACGATGGGAATTTTGATTTCGTAGAAGGATTTACTATAAACCCTGAGAGGGGAAATATTATTTTTCCAGTTTTAGAACCTTTTGGTACTACCCTTGACTCATATTTCCAGGAAAGTTCAGAACTAGATTTGTCTGAAAGGTACGTATATAATGAGTTATATGAAATGACACAAGATGAAGCTGAAAAGGTATTATCGAAAAATAAATTTTTCATTGTTGGTACTGTCTCATCTGGCTCTGGAAGTGAGATAAATTTACCTGGTCTTGGAATATCTGAAAACTCCGTAGTTGTTACTGCCGGAAATTTACAATTAGTCGAGGGTACTGATTATACTGTTAATTACAATTTAGGAAGCGTTAGAATTTTAAATCCATCAATATTGAGCTCGGGGCAAGAAATAAATGTCTCTTTTGAGAAGGCTGATCTATTTAATTTTCAAACAAAATGGTTGTCAGGAGCAAGGGCTGAATATGAGTTTGATGAAAATATAAATTTGGGTTTTACGGTATTCCATTTGAATGAGAGACCGGGTGGAATAACTAGATTTAGTGTTGGTAATGAACCAGTTAAGAATACTAAATATGGATTTGACTTTAATATTGATAAAGAAAGTGAGTTAATAACAAAGGTAATAAATGCGATTCCTTTATTAGGAACAAGAGAAATGTCAAATATTAATTTTAGCACTGAGTTTGCACAAATTGTTCCTGGCACATCAAATATGATTAATGGTGAGGGTATTACATACATAGACGATTTTGAGAGTGCTGTTATTCCTATTTCAATTGGAGGCTCTAATTTATCATGGAAGCTAGGGTCAACACCTCAAACTACAAATGACAAATTTGATAAAAGTAAATTAACATCAAATAATTTAGGATACTCATACAATAGAGCTAAGATAGCTTGGTACACCATTGATAATATCTTTTATCTAAATGGAGGAACACAAAAACCTCGAAATATTTCACTAGATGATTTAGAAAATAATTATATAAAAGCTATCTCTCCACAAGACATATTCAGGCAGCAAGACAGGCAACTTATAAATACAAACCTTCCGGTTTTTGATATAGCATATTTTCCAAGCGAAAGGGGACAATACAATTATAATCCTGATCTAACCTCATCTGGTCTGCTTAAAAATCCATCTTCTAATTTTGGTGCTATTACAAGAAGTATATCAAATGATACAGACTTTGACAGGACTAATGTTCAATATATTGAATTCTGGATGATGGATCCTTTTATAGATGGAGAGAATGGAAAAGTTTTAGACGGTATTTTTAATGATAATAATTCATCAGGAGGTAAACTTTTTTTTAATTTAGGAAATGTCTCAGAGGATCTAATGAAAGATAATGTTCACGCTTTCGAGAATGGTCTTTCCTCAGATTATTCTGATTCAGGCATAAAATATAATGAGTGGGGGAGAGTTACCTCAAAGCAATATCTTACCAAATTTTTTGAGAATAATAATGAATCTAGAGAGAATCAAGATGTAGGTTTAGATGGTTTAAAAGATTCTGGAGAGGTAAATTATTTTCAACAAAACTTTATAGATAAGTTAACTCTTAGCTCGGATGCATCTAAAAAATTAATTTCAGATGTATCAGCTGACAACTTTCAATATTATCTAGGTGAAGATCTTGATATATCTAATAAGAAAATCTTGGAGAGGTATAAAAATTTTAATGGTATGGAGGGTAATACCCCTCTCACCTCTAATACAAACTTTTCATCACAAGGGTCTCCTTTTCCAGAAAATGAAGATTTAAATCAAGATAATACTCTTTCTGACTTAGAAAGTTATTATGAGTATGAAATTGATTTGAGGCCTAGTTCAATGAATGTTGGTCAAAATAATATCGTTGATAAGATAACTGATCAGTCGGGAAATGCTACTTGGTATCAATTTAGGATTCCGATAAGAAACCCCGATAGAGTACATGGTAATATATCCGATTTTAAGACTATTAGGTTCATAAGAACATACCTAACTGATTGGGAGGATCCAGTTGTACTAAGGTTTGCGAAACTTCAGATGGTTGGTAGTCAATGGAGAAAATACGATAGTAATCTATACCAATCTGGTTTAAATGAAGTTAGTGAGATTACTGATTCTGATATGCAAATATCGGTAGTTAGTATAGAGGAGAATAGTATTGGTTCAGAAACTAAATCGCCCTACGTTGTGCCTCCAGGAATACCAAGAGATATAGATAATACTACTATTGTCCAGAGGCGAACTAATGAGCAGTCACTTCAATTATGTGTAGATGATTTGTCTGATGGAGATGCAAAAGCTGTTTTTAAAGAATCTAATTTTGATTTAATAAATTATGGAAGAATTAAAATGTTTATTCATGCTGAACCTAATGATGGTGACATAATTTTTGATGATGAGATTAATGCTTTTTTAAGGTTTGGTAGTGATTATGAAAATAATTATTATGAAATAGAGTTACCATTAAAAATTACAAGGCCATCACTATTAAATCAAAATGGATCAAATCTTGAGAGGGCCATATGGCCTGAAGAGAATGAAGTAAATGTATTTATTGAGGAATTATTAGCTCTGAAATCGGAGAGAAATAGGGAAGTGTCTGACATCTCAATTCCATATTCCAAGACCTCGAGAAACGGTAAATATATATTTAGGATTGTTGGAAGACCCTCCCTTAGTTCTGTGTTAAACTTTATGATAGGTGTTAAAAATCCTATTAGTGATGACAGATCATCCAAGTCTGCATGTTTATGGTTTAATGAGTTAAGATTAACTGATTTTGATAAGACAAAGGGCTGGGCTGCTAATGCTAGTTTAAACATGAAGTTATCAGATTTTGGTACTGTTTCCTCTTCAGCAAGGTATACCTCTGTTGGATTTGGATCTATCCAGCAGAGAATATCTGAGAGGTCAAGAGAGGAGACGATGCAGTATGATGCTTCAGCTAGTTTAAATTTAGATAAATTTTTACCATCAAAATCTGGTATTAAACTTCCTTTATATATTTCAACTTCAAAGACGATAGTCACACCTAAATATGATCCTCTGGATAAGGATATACCATTAAGTGCCTCAATAAATTCTTTTGATACGAGGAAAGAGAAGGAAGATTATAAGAAGTTAACTGAGGAAAGGATGGAGTCAAAATCTATTAGTTTAGCAAACGTAAGAAAGGAAAGAACAAATTCAGAATCGAGGGTTGATTTCTGGGATATTGAAAATTTTTCTACAAGTTTTTCTTACAGTGAGAGAAAAAGTTCTAACGTCACAACGCAGACATTGGAAACAAAAGAACATAGAGGTAATATTTCCTATAACTTCTCACCTAAGTCAATTTCTATCCAACCATTTAAAAATATTAAGTTTTTTGATTCGAAGCTTTTGAAGTTAATTAAAGATATTAATTTTAATCCTCTCCCCTCAAGTGTAAATATAAGTGGAGACATGAATAGGTCTTTTAACAAGACTCAATATCGAAATTCAGATTTGACCACATCGGGAGTGGATCCGATCTTTGAGAAATATTTTTCTCTTAATAAATCATATGGCTTACAGTGGAATATTTTTAATAGCATGAATATTGATTTTAATGTTGTTGATAATTCAGTGGTAGACGAACCTGAGGGTGAGTTAGATACGCAAGAGAAGCTTGATAGCATGTACTATAATTTAAAGAGATTAGGGAGAATAAAAAACTTTAATCAATCTACATCGGTAAATTATAAACTTCCTATCGATAAACTCCCATTATTAGACTGGGTGAGTTCGACAGCTAAATATTCATCGAGATACATGTGGTCTGCGGGTTCTTATCAGCAATCAGATACCTTAGGAAATATTGTTGAAAATGGAAGAGAATATTCACTTACTACAAAACTTGACATAAATAAACTTTACGATAAAATTCCAATATTTAAGAATTATACAAAAAAATTTAAGGAGAGAGACTCCACCAGCACAGTCTTTCAGTCAAGAGTTTTTGATGGTTTAATGAAGATGGTAATGTCATTAAAATCAATCAATTTGACATATAACGTTAATGAGAGAACGGCCATGTCAGGTATAATTGATTCACCAGGAATATTTGGTATGAATAATATTTCTGGCTCACCTGGGTGGGATTTTATTTTTGGTTCTCAAGATGCAGGTATTAGAAAAAGAGCAGCAAGAAATGGATGGTTAGTTAAGAATGATTTTTTAAATACCCCATTTCTCCAAAGTCGTAACCACAACTTCCAGTTTAGAAGTAGTCTGGAGCCAGTCAACGGGTTTAGGATTCAGTTAGATGCTAAGAGATTGATTTCAGAAAATTTCCAGGAAATATTTCGCTATAATTCATCAGATGACTCATACGTTTCACTTACACCAAGTAGAGGTGGTAATTTTTCTCTCTCTTTCCTAGCAATAAAAACTGCTTTTATTAAAGAAGACAATACTAAAAACTCTTCAACTTTTCTGAAGTTTGTTGAAAATAGAAAGGTTATTAGATCAAGATTAAATCAGCTTAACAGTTCTGGAGAGTATGGACTTAATTCTCAAGATGTTTTAATTCCAGCTTTTATCTCTGCATACTCGGATTCTGATCCTTCTAAATTTTCACTCAAGCCTTTCCCTAAAATTCCAATCCCGAACTGGAGAATTGATTTTTCTGGATTAAGTAAGATAAAGTCTCTCAGTGAAATTTTTACTACAATAACTTTAACTCATTCATATCAGAGTACATACTCGGTGGGAGAGTTTTCTAACTCACTTTTATACCAGGATAATCTTGATTTTACTAATTCATTAATGAATTATCCAATGGCTTCTGAGCAGACTGAAAATGGTTTAATTCCTTTTTATATTATTAACCAGGTTAGAATTATTGAGAGGTTTGCCCCACTCATAGGCCTGAATTTAAGGACAAAGAATAACCTAAATGCTAGAATTGATTTTAAAAAGGATAGAAATATTATGTTAAACCTCTCTAATTCTCAAGTAAATGAGATGAGAAACTCAGACTTTACTATTGATTTTGGTTATACGCGAGACGAGTTAAGGCTACCTTTCAAGTACCAGGGAAACACAATAATTTTAGATAATGAAATTGAATTCAGATTAAACTTTACAATAAGAAATACTAAGACAATACAGAGAAAAATAGATGACGAAAGTGTCGTTACAAATGGAAATTATAATTTTCAGCTGAGACCTAATATAAATTATACAGTAAATGACAGAATGAATCTTGTAATATACTATGATAGAGTTATAAATAAACCAACTGTATCCAACTCTTTCCCAAGGTATTCTACAAGTTTTGGTGCAAGATTAAGATTAAGTTTGAATCAGTAATATCTTTACTTTTATATAAAAATTTCATTTGCTATATTCGTCTAATGGATGAGAAAAAATTAAAATACACACAAGACCACGAGTGGATAAGAGTTGACGGTGACCACGCTTATATAGGCATAACAGATTTTGCTCAAGGTGAATTGGGTGATATTGTTTACGTAGAGATTGAAACCTTAGATGAGGCAGTAGATATGGGTAATGTTTTTGGGACAATAGAGGCTGTCAAAACAGTCTCTGACTTATTTATGCCAGTTGATGGTGAGATTGTCGAAGTTAATGAAAAGTTAGAGTCTGAGCCAGAACTTGTTAATAACGACCCATATGGTGAGGGATGGATGGTTAAAATCAAAATTAATGACCCCTCTCAGGTAAATGGACTTCTTGACCTTACCGCGTATGAAAAAATTACCGGTTAGTTTTTATTTATATCTCTTACTTAATTTTATATGGATTTTTTTGATAATATATCTAATGATGTATTATGAACCAGATACAACTACTTATTCTAAGTTTAGAAATCTTGATAAATTAATACACTTTACCTTATTTTTTACTCAGTCCTTATTAACCTCAAAAACTATATACCTGTACAGAAATAGTTTTAGCTTTAAAACCTATATAATGATAATTTTGATTCTGACATTATTTGGATTTTTTACTGAGATTCAGCAATTGAACATACCTTTTAGAAATTTTGATTTATTTGATTTATTTGTAAATGTAATTGGTGTCTTCGCTGGTGTTTTTTGTGTTAAAATTTTTAATAAATAGATATCATTTACTTATATTAGATGTATGGAAGTAAAGAAAAATCCTGAAGCAGATTTAGAAAGAAGGAGCGGACTGTTTCTTAATATTGGACTTTGTGTAAGTCTGTTATTGGTAATTACTGCTTTTGAGTGGAGGTTTTATGACAGAGGGGCTGCTATGGATTTGGGGTCTATAGATGATGATTTCGAAGATTTAATGGAAATTCCTCCTACTGAACAGCCACCACCCCCCCCACCAGTTATTCAACAACCAGAAATTATTGAGGTTCCAGATGAGGAAGAGATAGAAGAGGAGATCGAAATTGAGATTGATGTAGAAATTACAGAAGAAACTGTTATTGAAGAAATTGTTTTCGAGGAGGCACCTGAAGAGGAAGAAGTTGATGAGATATTTACTATAGTAGAGGATCAGCCTACGCCTCCAGGTGGTATGAGTGCTTTTTATAAGTATGTAGCAACCACGTTGAGATATCCTGCACAGGCCAGAAGAATGGGTATAGAGGGGAAAGTTTTTGTTCAGTTTGTTGTCGGTAAGGACGGTACTCTTACTGATGTACAGGCAATAAAAGGAATTGGTGCTGGTTGTGATGAAGAAGCTGTGAGAGTTATATCAAAGGCAAAAAAGTGGTCACCTGGAAAACAGAGAGGAAGGCCAGTAAGGGTTAGGATGATCCTTCCTATTACCTTTAAATTAGGTTAGGTATACATGAGAAATAACATTCTTTTACTTATTTTATCTCTATTTTCAATTACTGTATCCGGTCAAAAGGTTTTTAATAATAATGGCGGTGATAGTTTATTTTCTAATGCTGCAAATTGGGCAGGTGGGTCAGTACCTTCCTCAACAGACAAAATAAAAATTCAAACGGTAAAGGGAGTATTGATTCTTGATAATGATTATACTGTTAAGCAGGTCATTGCTGCTAGAAAAGGAATTGTAATTAAGAGTAGCAGAACATTCAATGTAAATCTTACTGCTTCAGGAAATGCAAATTATATTTTAAATAGTAATGAGTTAGGATTTTCCGATAAAAATGATCCTGATATCTCAGTCAATATTGGAGATAGGTTAGTCTTTGATGCCACTAGTTCCACATTAGGTACACATCCATTTGCTATAGTATCTGGGTTATCTAATTCTGGTGGATATGATGCATCTAAGTTAATTTCAGGTATACCGAATAACGGAACAAAAGGTGATTCTATCATCTGGGATTTATCAAATACAGCAGCTGGAACTTATTATTATATATGTATCAATCATCCTGGAATGAAAGGAACTATTACTGTATCTTCCCAAAAAACACTAACCATCACAGGTAATGGTAATGTGGGGCAACCAGTTCAGGCCAATGGGGACGATTCCTCTGTCGACTTCCAACTTCCAGTTATAATTAACACATCTGATACACAAGCTAAAGGTTTTAGTACAAACGGTGCACGATCAAAAATCTTTTTCAACTCATCACTAACAAATAATACTGCTACTTTAACTCTGTCTAATCCTAATAAAAAAGCTAATACGGCTCATCATATAAATGGTAAGTTTATATCTAATAAGTGGCTAAATATTAACGCTCATACGAATGTTACCTTTGGTGATAACTCTGATTTTACTGGACATTCAAGTGCTTTGAGGTTTACAGGAAATGATGGAAATGGAAAACTTACTGTAAGCTCCAATAAAAATAAATTTAAGACATCTGGGAGTAAAATTATTGTAACTACTGGAGGCCACATGACAATAAGTTCAGAGGATATTTTAAAGAGTACTCTTCAGATTGATTCTAAAAAAACTCTAAATTTAACCATAAATAGTAATCAGTCTAATGCTGGATTAATTACTATGACAGACTCTGCGAAGATTAATTTAAGTATTGATCCAAGTGTAACCTCTATCGCATTTTCTGATAACTCAGCCTCAGATTGGGGTAATGGTAAAATTACAGTTACAGGTTTTGTCGACAATGTCTTAAGATTCGGTAATAATTCAAATGGTTTAACTGCAACCCAGATTTCCCAGATAGATGTTGCTGGAACAACATTAGAAATTAGTTCCACGGGTAGTATTAAATCTGAAACACCTCCTGATGTCTCTGTTTCAACATTTACAAATGGGGGAGGAGACAAGCTGTGGTCGAATCCACTTAACTGGAATAATGGAATCCCAAATGTCTCAACTGCTAAGGTGACTCTGAAAGATTCTTTAATATTAGATAAAGATGTATCGATAGCACAAATCAAAATACCTAATGATGGAAAAGATGTGGCTGTTACCACATCCAATAATTCTAAGCTTACTCTTACTGGGTCAGCTGTTACCCAACCGGTTCAAAATAATGCCAAAGATAAGAATCTGACATTTGATTTGAGTGTGGATTTAATATCAAGTGATATTGAGACTATACAGATTAGTGGTGGAGGAACTGCTAGTATCAATTTTGGTCAAAACTCACAATTATCTCTTGCAGGACCAACAAAGTTTGTTGGTAAGCTGAATAGGTCTTTTACATTGAATGGTAAATTAATTGGCTCTGGCGCTTTCCAGGTTGGTGATGATACCAATATAACTTTTGGACCATCTTCTGATAACCTTGGTTATGCTGGAGAATTCAAATACTTAGGAGCCAACGCCCAAATAATTGCAAACACCACGGATGATGGTACCTTTATCTCGAATGGTATATTAATTACCCCTGGCGATGCAAATAACCCTAAACTAGTTCTTAATGGTAAAAATATATTTAAGGGTGATATCAATATTACAGATAAAGATTTCTCATTATTAGTTAATGCTAACCAGAGTAGCATTGGTTTGTTAACGTTAGGTTCGGGTAATCTTAATTTAAATCTTGATGCATCTGTATCTCAAGTCGCCTTTGCTGAAAATTCCTCTTCAATTTGGGGTTCAGGTAAGGTTGTTATTAGTGGTTTTAAGGATAATGTTATTAGCTTCGGTACAAGTGCAAATGGGCTTACCAATGAGCAATTAAATAAAATTAATATTGGTGGTACAGAAGTTATAATTAATAGTTCTGGTGAGATAGCAGGAAAAGTTATATCACAGTCAACCTTCACAAATGCAGGAGGTGATAAGTTATGGTCTAATTCCTCAAATTGGAGTAATGGTATACCAAATGTTTTAACAGCTAAAGTGACATTAAATGATTCTTTGATTATAGACAGGAATGTTGAGATAGCACAAATAAAGTTATCAGGGGGATTTGGAAGCTCTCATATTTCTAGTTTAGGTGACTCTACACTAACTTTAAATGGATCTGGTGTAGGTGCAGTTATTCAGAATAATGGCTCAGGAGTTGATCTCAGGTTTGAGTTAGATGTCAAAATAAGATCTAATGATTCTATAGAATCAATTCAAGTAAATGGAGGAGGGACTTCTAGAATTATTTTTAGAAATGGTTCTTCCCTAGACTCTGACAGACTGATAAGTATAAATGCTGTAGGAGATAAGTACGTGATGATTAATGACTCACTTAAATCAAGCGGTTTATATGGTGGAGGTATTACTATTATGCCAGGTTCTAAATTAGTTTTTGGAGAAAATGCTACAAATAAAGGTTACATGACCTACTTCACACTTTTAGGAAATACAGAATTAATTTCTAGAATTCCAGAGGAAGATTTCTTTGTGAAAAGTGATTTCTTTATTAAAAGTTTAGACAAAAACAACAAAGCATTACCAAATGTTGTTACTGTCGAGAATGGATACACAATGCGTGGAGGTTTTAAAGTTGACAGTGTTGATCTAATACTTAACCTTAAAGCAAGTCAGCACATGGAATATATTGAACTTACATCTGCTAATTTAATTTTGAATTTTGACTCTGCTGCAGAGTTTCCCGCTGTAACATTTCCACATGATGGTCTTATTAGCTCAAACAATAATAATAGATTTATCATAAATGGATTTAAAGAAAAAGTATTCAGATTTGGGACAGATTCAACAGGTCTTTCATCAGAAAAATTAGCCCTAATTATGGCTGACAGCTCTTCTGTAGGAATAGATGGACAAGGTTACTTATATATAATAATGGACTCTGATGGGGACGGAGTTATTGACTCCGAGGATATTTGTCCTAATACACCTGATGGTGAGTTAGTAGATTCTGTAGGTTGTTCTATATCTCAGAAAGATTCTGATGGAGACGGTGTAAATGATAACCTAGATACGTGTCCAAATACTCCTTCAGGTGCTATAGTTGACTCCTCAGGTTGTGAAATCCCATTATCAATTGAATCTGTTAAACATATAACTAGAATTTATCCAATCCCGGCTGATAATACATTAACTATAGAACTCAAGGAAAATATAAAAGTAGATGATATTTATCTAGTTGGAATGGATGGTAGTCTACAAAAAAGTTTACCTTTCATTAAAATTAGAAAAAAAGTAGATGTGAATGTTTCAGGCATAGACACCGGTCTTTACATCTTAAGTATTATCACAGAAAAAGATATTCTAAAAGTCAAAGTTATTATAGAAAGATAATCTATAATTTAATCCTTCTTAACTATAACTACATCGTCAAGGAAGAAACCAGGAAGTAATGGATCTTTTTGAGGTTTGTAAAATACCACTTTTGCTTTTGAGACACCCTCAGGAACTGTAAACTCCATCTTATTCTCCGTCCATGTATCTGTCATGGGTACTTCGAATTCAAGGAATTTTTCCTCTTCTCCCTCTTCATTTTTTATAAAGGCATCAAATGAATTTAAGGGTTTTGATTTCCATCGATGGAAAAAAGAGTACTCATATGTCTCTCCTTCTTCAACATTAATTATCTGAAATATAGAGCCGTCGTGTGGTTCAATCCTAGCAAGAAAATTACCAGTATTTGGTTCTTGGACTGATGAGGCAAGTACGGCATTCTTAAAACCTCCCCAAGGACTAATTAATCCTGTCTCGAATGTACCATTCTGAATTAGGTTTCCTTGTACTTCACTAACCTCTTCAATTTCAGGATCTTTACCTGGTCCAGCGAGCATATTGGGTTTATAATTTGCGTAATACTCTCCTAGTTCTGTCAGACTCTCATCTTCGTTGTATAGCCTTGAAGAATAAAGCCTTGGGAAGTTAGGAGAACTTTTAGTACCATTAAACCATGCAAACCTTTGAACATATTTCCTGTTGTATAGTTCGGGAAGAAGTGTTCTCATTGTACCAAGAATTTGAATAGGGCTATATCTGTTATTTTCTATTGTAGTTGCTTGATTATCTACAACTGCCATCTCTGTAATCCATATAGGTTTATTATATTTATTATATACCTCATCAACTTTTTGTAAAAAAAGTTGTGGATTATTATTAAGGTAAAGATGAATGCATATAAAATCTACTCTTAAGCCATTCTCATTAGCTTTCATCATAAACTCATCTAGCCATCCATCCCCTAATCCTGCAGGTGCGGGACTTCCTAAAGGAACGCCTATCTCCTCAAGTTTTGGCCAGAGGGAAATAACCTCATCTACGGACATATCTGATTGTGTCTCTAAGTCTGGTTCATTAAAACCTAACACATTTTTTATTACCCCTGCATCGCCAAGACTTTTTAAGTTCTGAATAACTTCGTCATTTAAACTGTTTTTCCCCCAGATCATTGGAACAAATTCTACACTATCTGGCATCCCTTCTTTTAATTCTTTATTCCAAGCGTAGTGCCAAAAAGGTTTTAATCTAGCTACCCTTGAAGACCATGTTGGTACTTTATAACCCATTCCAATACCTTTCTTATCTAAAACCTCCTCAGCTAAAATAATAGTTGATGCATTTCTGGCCCTCTCTATTCTAGTCATATCAATTTGATCTTCAATACAACCTAGAAATGAAGTAATTAGAAATACGTAGATGATACTTTGTGATATTCTTTTCATATTAATATCCTGGATTTTCAATAAGTTTTGGGTTATCA